>VOFC01002528.1_pt1 | contig 73802 bp, 68 predicted proteins | sample 5384161 | NCBI WGS metagenome assembly VOFC01 (sample SAMN12384722, study PRJNA508395) | human gut metagenome | isolation source: healthy gut B | host: Homo sapiens
CTTAACATCCGTTTTATAATAGACAGCAGCCCCCGTACCGATGTGCGCACAAAATCATCGGTGCGGGGGCTGCTGCTTTATGATTTTATTATGGCTTCAGGTTATTTATCCTTATTGTCCTTGTGGAACGCCACATAGAAGCAGAGGATGAGCCCCGCGCACATGGCCGCTGTGGAGATGATGAACGGCACCAGCGTTTGGGTACCCAAAAAGCTGCCCAGCAGGCCGTTAATGCCATTATAGTTGCAGGGGTTCATAACGGCATAGATAAAGCAGAACGAAGAAAACACAAGGCCAACCAACGTCAGCAGCAGGCCACATAACAGTTTGGGTGCCATAGTTTTCCCTCCTCTTCATAATACTTCATAATACATTTTATTTTCTGTTCTTGCATACATCAATGTCTCGCTTACCGAGCCGCTGATGGTTGATCTCACAGCATTTTATCCAGCAGCGGCCAAAGCGCCTGGGTGTTGGCGTTGAACTGGGGGTAAAAATCATCCTGGATGGAATAATCAAAATACAGGGCGCGTGCAATGCGGCGGGCGGCGGGCAGGTAGCGCGGGTTTTCGCGTCCGCCTGCCAGCTGCAGCTTATCCGAAAGCTGGGTACACACCACAGCCCACCGGGCGTCAATCCCGGCGCGGGCGGTGATGGCGGCATCGTCCAGGTAATTTTGCAGGGTGCGCTGTTCCTGCGCGGATACGCGGGCACCGCACAATGGCAGCTGCACGTAATATTCCATGGCGGCTGTTGCCGGGTCAATGGCCTGGCCCAGCGGGTAAAGAGCGCAGGCCAGCGGGCGGGCGGCGTGGATGGTACAGGCATCGGCCTCAAAAAAGGGGCAGTTGCCTGTGCGGGCATTGGGGCGCAGCACCACGGCAGGCAAAAGGGTCTGCGGGGCAAACTCCTGCTTGCAAAAAGCATCCGCCGTCAAGCGCGGGGGCAGGCCCAGGCGGCGGGCAATGCGGTACAGGTCATAACCGGAAAGCACCAGGTCCCGCCGGTTACGGCAGCAGTCCCCGCAGCCTGCACAGACAAAGTCAAATGGCTCCCCTGCCGCCAGCCGCGGGCACTGGGCCAGCGCAGCGGCAGATTCGGCACGGCCCGGTTCTGTCACAGGCGCACCTCCAGTGGGGTCTGTTCGCCATCCGCCATGGCGCGCACAGCCTTAAAGGCGCTTTCCACCATGCTGGCCACGTTCACATCGGTATAAAACGCGGTGTGCGGGGTAAAGATCACATTCGGGAAGCTGCGCAGCATGGCAAGTTCGCGGTTCTGCAACGCATCGCCCATATGGTTAAAGTAGAACAGGCCGTTCTCGTTTTCCACAACGTCCAGGCCGGCTGCGCCGATCTTGCCGCTTTCCAGCCCGTTTATCAGCGCTTCCGGGTCAATCAGGGTGCCGCGGGCGGTGTTGATCAGCACAACGCCGTTTTTCATCTTGGCAATAGCGTTGGCATCAATCATATGGCGGTTGGCGGCGGTGGCGTTGGTGTGCAGGGTGATGATATCACAGCTCTTGTACAGGGTATCCAGGTCCACATACTCGGCATACTGGCGGGCTTCATCGTTGGGGTACAGGTCGTAAGCCAGCAGCTTGCAGCCAAAGCCGCTTAAGTGGCGCAGCACAGTGCGGCCAATGTTGCCGGTGCCGATCACCCCCACCGTCATACGGGTGATGTCGCGGCCCATCTTGCCGCTTAAGGAATAATCCTGGGCATCGGCACGGCGCAGAATCTGGCCCACTTTGCGGTTGCACATCAGCATCAGCATAATGGCATAATCGGCCACACCTGCCGGCGGATACCAGGAATGGGAGATGCGCATGCCAAGCTCCTTGGCTTTCTGCTGCGGGATATGGTCATAGCCAATGCTGCGGCAGGGCAGGAATTTGACCCCCATCGCAGCCCAGGCTTCCAGATATTCCGGTGCAATCAGGCAGGGGTTGGTGCTGACGGCATCGCAGCCTTTGGCAAGTTCCAGGTTATCCGGCGTGGGGACCTCTGCGGTATAGGCATAATCAATGCCGTACTGTTTGCTGTATGGCTCACAATAGGCTTGCTCGTCGAAAGGACGGAGGGCATAAAACATGATCTTCATGGTATAACCTCCTTAATAATAGGGTTACAAAAACGGCTTCTTAATTGGGCTGCTCAAATCACAGGGTAAAATCCAGGGTCTCCCCCAGCCAGCCCATGCACAGGGGCAGCCAGGCATTGTTATGCTTGTTAGGGGTGTTGACCTCGTTGGTGCAGGTGCTGGAGCCATGGCCGCCATGGGTGAACAGGTGCAGCTCAAACGGCACGTTGTTCTCTTTCAGGGCGCCTGCCAGCAGCAGGCTGTTTTCCACGGGCACAGCCTGATCTTCCACGGTGTGCCAGATGAAGAAAGGCGGCACATCGGGGCGCACCTGGTTTTCCAGGCTCATGGTCTGCAGCAGGGCTTCATCCGCGCCGCACAGGTTCTCAAAAGAGCCGCGGTGGGCAAACTTGCCGCTGGTGATAACGGGGTACCCCAGCACCACCGCATTGGGGCGGGCTTCGGTTCCGGTAATACCAAGGGCCTGCTGCACGGGAGCTGCATCCCACAGCAGGGCGGTGGAAGCCGCCAGGTGGGCACCGGCAGAAAAGCCGACGATGGTGATCTTATCCGCCGCAATGCGCAGGTCCGCCGCATTCCGGCGCAGGTACAGGATGGCGGACGCGGCTTCGGTCAGCGGCTGCCACAGCAGCGGGGCGTGGTCGGTGGAATAAATCAGGGTGAACACATGGTAGCCGGCCTGCAAAAACTGGACGGCAACAGGGTCCGCTTCGCGCGGGGAGCAGTAGCGGTAGCCGCCGCCGGGCAGGATCAGCACTGCCGGGCGGGTGTTGTAGCTGGGCATTTCGGTGGTTTCGTCACGCAGGTAGCCGGTCAGCATGGCACCGGTGGCAAGTTTATGTTCTACAAATTTCATAACATCAGGCTCCTAATGATAAATATGAAGATACAGTTATTAGGATAGCGCAAAAAATGTGCTTTGAAAAGCCTTTTTCTGTATTTTACATACAGTTTTTTAACTTTTTGTAAAAAGGGCAATCAGGACTTGCACTTTGCAGGTAAGAGTGCTAATATATGCTTAGCACTTAAAGCACGCGAGTGCTAAACCATAAAATATATAAAAGTGAGGTCATTGTAACTATGGCAATGCATCAGTTTAAGGCCGAGAGCAAAAAGCTGCTTGACCTGATGATCAATTCTATTTATACCAACCGCGAGATCTTCCTGCGCGAGCTGATCTCCAACGCATCGGATGCCTGCGACAAGCTGTATTTCAAGAGCCTGACGGACACTTCCATCAACGTAAAAAAAGAAGACCTGCACATTCATATTGCAGCCGATAAAGAGAACCGCACCCTGACCATCAGCGATAACGGCATTGGCATGACTAAGGATGAGCTGGAAAAGAACCTTGGCACCATTGCCCGCTCCGGCAGCCAGGACTTTAAGACAAACAATCAGAACGAGAATATTGACATCATCGGTCAGTTCGGCGTTGGCTTCTACTCCGCTTTCATGGTTGCCAGCAAGGTGACCGTTGTTTCCCGCGCGGAGGGCAGCGAGGAAGCCTGGCAGTGGTCGTCCTCCGGCGTGGAGGGATACACCCTGACCGAAGCCGAAAAGCCGGAAGCTGGCACCGAGATCACCCTGGTGCTGAAAGAGGACACCGAAACCGACAAATACAGCGAATATCTGGACGAGTACACCATCTCCGGCCTGGTCAAGAAGTACAGCGATTACATCCGCTACCCCATTACCATGTACCGCGAGAAGAGCCGCCAGAAGCCGAAGCCGGAGGACGCCGGTGACGACTATAAGCCGGAGTACGAAACCTACACCGAGCTGGAAACCCTGAACAGCATGGTGCCCATCTGGAAGCGCGACAAGAAAGATGTAAAGCCGGAAGAATACAACGAGTTCTACAAGAGCAAGTTCATGGATTATTCCGACCCGCTGCGCGTGATTACCAGCCGCACCGAGGGCACCGCAACCTACACCGCCCTGCTGTTTGTGCCCGGCCAGACGCCGTATGATTACTACACCAAGGAGTACGAAAAGGGTCTGGCCCTGTATGCTTCCGGCGTTATGATCATGGAAAAATGCGCTGACCTGCTGCCGGATTACTTCAGCTTTATCAAGGGCGTTGTGGACAGCGAGGACCTGAGCCTGAACATCAGCCGTGAAACGCTGCAGAAGGACGGCCAGGTAAAGCTGATCCGCAACAGCCTGGAAAAGAAGATCAAGAACGAACTGCACGCCATGCTGGTGAACGACCGCGAAAAGTACGAAACCTTCTGGAAAGCATTTGGCCGCCAGATCAAGTTTGGCATTTACGGCGATTACGGCATGCACAAAGACCTGCTTTCCGACCTGCTGATGTTCTACTCTGCCAAGGAGCAGAAGCTCATCACACTGGATGAATACATTGAGAAGATGCCGGAAGGCCAGAAGGCCATTTACTTTGCCGCTGGTGACGAGGCGGCCCGCCTGGGCAAACTGCCCAACGCACAGCTGGTGCTGAGCAAGGGCTATGACCTGCTGCTGTGCAGCGAGGATGTGGATGAATTCTGCTTGCAGATCATGCACGACTACAAGGAAAAGGAATTCAAAAACATCAACTCCGGCGATCTGGGCCTGGAAACCGAGGATGAAAAGAAGGCTGCCGAGGAGACCGCAACCGAAAACAAGGACCTGTTTGAGGAGATTAAGAAGGCCCTGAACGGCAAGATCAAAGATGTGAAGGTCAACCCGACTTTGCAGGATCACCCGGTATCGCTTTCCAGCGAGGGCGGTATTTCCATGGAGATGGAAAAGATCCTGCGCAAGATGCCTGCCGGCGGCGAGGGCATGGAGAGCACCAAGGTGCTGGAGCTGAACCCCAACCACGCCGTGTTCGGTGCGCTGAAAGCCGCTCATGAGGCCGGTGACACCGACAAGATCAATAAGTACGCCGAGCTGCTGTACGACCAGGCCCTGCTGATTGAAGGCCTGCCGCTGGAAGACCCCGTTGCCTACGCACAGCTGGTCTGCGACCTGATGAAGTAATGGCAGCCAGGCTTTACGCCAGACAATTTAACATAGCATAACAATCCCCCGCCGAGCGGAGCTGCAAAGTGCTTTGCCCGGCGGGGGATTTGTTTTTTGGGGCAATACCGTATAATTCTAAGTGCCGATACGGCGAGCGAGGTGCGACAGCTGCTAAGCCAAAAGCGCAGATAATACTGGATGCTGCAAAGGTGAGCGCCGCCAGTGGCGGAAACAACGAACCGAAGCACGATGCGGGTACCGCAACCCGACATTATCGAGCATTTTGGCAACGCAGATGCCGTGCCGCAGCTGCCGGAGCGGTGCTTAAGCCGTAAGGCGGGAATTGTGCGGTGTTGCCTTAACATCGCATAACAATCCCCCGCCGGGCGGTGCTGCAAAGTGCTTTGCCCTGCGGGGGATTTGTTTTTTGGGGCAATACCGCATAATTCTAAGTGCCGATACGGCGAGCGAGGTGCGGCAGATGCCAAGCCAAAAGCGCAGATAATACTGGATGCTGCAAAGGTGAGCGCCGCCAGTGGCGGAAACAGCGAACCGAAGCAGGGGCAGCGGTCGCAGAGTGCGAGGGGCTTTTGCCCCCGAAGCACGATGCGGGTACCGCAACCCGACATTATCGAGCATTTTGGCAACGCAGATGCCGTGCCGCAGCCGCCGGAGCGGTGCTTAAGCCGTAAGGCGGGAATTGTGCGGTGTTGCCTTAACATAAGCATAACAATCCCCCGCCGGGCGGTGCTGCAAAGTGCTTTGCCCGGCGGGGGATTTGTTTTTTGGGTATTATTTTTCGTTTTCGTCTTTGGCCAGTGGCAGCTGCATCATCACTTTTGCACCGTGGGGGTCCCGGTTGACAAACTGCACGCTGCCGCCGTGGGCGTTTATGATTTGCTCCACCACATGCAGGCCCAGAATATGCGGGGCGTTCTCCCCTTCCGGTTCGCCGTTCAGCACGGCCAGCACGCTTTGCGGGTAGCCGGTGCCGTCATCCTGTATGGTCAGGTGCAGCGTTGTTTCGTCGGCATCCGCGTGGAAAGCCAGCGTGATCGGCCCCGCATTATGGCGCACGGCGTTTTGCAGCACATTTTCCAGCGCACGGGTCAGCAGAGCGGCATCAGCGTGCAGGATGGCGGTTTCTACTGCCGGGGTAATGCTGCAATCCAGTGTGCAGCGGGCGGCCAGGGGGTTCTCACAAAAAGCCGCCACCACCCGGCGCAAAAACGGCCCCGCCTGGGCGGACCGGCGGCGCAGGGGCTGGGCGCCGTATTGCAGCTTGCTGGTCAAGTTCAGGTCCTCAATCAGGCTGCGGATTTTTTCGCACTGGGTGCAGATGCCGCCCGCTTTCTGTCTGGCTGCTGCGGGCAGGGTGGCATCTCGCTGCAGCTGTTCCGCCCAGCCCAGGATCAGTGCCAGCGGAGTGCGGATATCATGGCTGACCCCGGCGATCCACTCGGTTCGGGCGGTATCCCGCCGGGCAATGATCTCATTGCGGCGGCGCAGCTGCTCGCTGGTTTCGTTCAGCTTTTGGGCAAGCTCCCCCGCAAAGCCAGCGGCAGGCAGGCTGACCGTACCGCCCTGCGCCAAGGTATCCAGCCCGGCTGTTACGGTTTGCAGGCTTTTGCTCCCGCGCCAGCTGAAGAACAGGCAGCACCCCAGCACCACCAGCAGGAGCTCCACCATGGTGGGCTGAATGCTTTTGGCCAGCATCATTAGCATTTTTTGCTTCATGTCGATGTTATACTTCCAGCAGGTTCCAACCGGTTCCGCCACAACAAACAGCCCGTAATCCGCCGCCCAGCACTGCACGGGGTAATCGGCCAGGTACCAGTGGGAGAACACGGCAACTTCCGATGCCGTGTACCGGTGATTCAGCTTTTGCGGCAGGTCTTGCTGCCAGATGACATTGCCATTATCGTCCAGCACCATGGCCCAGGCATAGCCCTGCATCCATTCCGCCGGGGTATGTTCCCGACCCCATTGCAGGCCGGTTTCGGTTTGTTTTAGGGCATCAGCCAAGGCGCCGACCCGGTAGCCCGTTGCATCCACCGCGTTGGACTTGAACCCCACATAAAAAATCTGCCCCACCAGCAAACCGCCCACCAGCAGCACAATAGCGGCTGTGGCCAGCACATAGCGGCGGATCAGAGCTGCAAAAGTTTTCATTGTGCGTTCTCCTCTGCCAATTTATAGCCGATGCCCCGCACCGTTAAAAGGTACTGCGGCTTGCTGGGGTTGGGTTCCAGCTTTTCCCGCAGGTGGCGGATGTGAACATTCAGGCTGTTCTCGTACCCGTAATAGTCTGCCCCCCACACGGCTTCGCACACCGCGTCATAAGTAACGATATGGCCGCGGTTTTCGGCCAGCTTTTGCAGCAGAGCGCGCTCGGTGGCCGTCAGGGGCTGGGCGGTGCCATCCGGCAGGCGGACCAAAGCATCGGCCAGATACACCGTGCGCTGGCCCAGCTGGAGCGTTTTTGCGGCAGTCCGCTGCAGTTCGCCCCGATAGCAGCGCTGCAAAATGCGCTGGATGCGCAGCAAAAGCTCCTGCGTTAAAAACGGCTTGGTCAGGTAGTCGTCCGCGCCCAGGCCCAGACCAAACAGCCGGTCGGCGTCAGCATCGCGGGCAGAAAGAAAAAGCGCCGGGATATCCGCCATGCTGTGCAGCGTGCGGAACAGGGTAAAGCCGTCCCCATCCGGCAGGTTGATGTCCAAAATCATCAGGTCCGGGCGGTTGGCGGCAAAGCCGCTTGGGCCGCTGCGCAGCCGGTGCAGGCGGTCAGCTGGTTGTAGCCGGTGCTGCGCAGCGCCGTGGTAACAAGGTTCAGCAGATCCTGGTTGTCATCCACAATCAAAATTTTAGCATCATAAATGGTTTGCATGGGTGCGCCCCCCTTTGTGCTTTTATTATAATACGAGCACCGGGCTGCCGATAGAGCCGCCGGGCAGAATTAAGCTAAACTTAAGCTGGGCTTTGTGGCAGGTTAAGGTCGGCGTGTTACCATGCCTTTGTTCCCAAAAGATGAACAAAGGAGTGTTAGCCATGCAATATGTAATTGAAACAAAACGGCTGTGCAAAACCTATGGTGGCCGCACCGTGGTTCACAATCTGGACCTGCATGTTCCGCAGGGGTGTGTGTATGGTTTTATTGGGCCAAATGGCGCGGGTAAATCTACCAGCATGAAAATGCTGCTGGGGCTGGTTCACCCCACGGCGGGCAGCGTGGCTCTGCTGGGCCGCACATTGACGGAGCGTACCCGGCTGGAGCTGCTGCGCCAGACCGGCAGTTTGATTGAGTCGCCATCCGGCTACCTGCACCTTACTGCGCAGGAAAACCTTGAAATTGTAGCCGACCTGAAAGGCGTGCCCTACAAAGACATCGACCGCGTGCTGGAAATTGTACACCTGCAGGCAGACCGAAAGCGCAAGGTGGGGCAGTATTCCCTTGGCATGAAACAGCGCCTGGGCATTGCCATGGCTCTGCTGGGCAGCCCCAGGCTGCTGATCCTGGATGAACCCACCAACGGTCTTGACCCGGCTGGCATCCAGGAAATGCGTGCATTGATCCACGATATGCCAGATGCCTGCGGTGCCACGGTGCTGATTTCCAGCCATTTGCTGGGCGAGATGGAGCAGATGGTGAGCCAGGTGGGCATCATCAACCACGGCCAGCTGCTGTTTGAAGGCCCGCTGGCGGAATTGCAGCGCCACAGCCGCGGCAATGTTGTTCTGCGCCTGCTGGCTCCGGACCGCGGGGCCGCCGTGCTGCGCCGCTACGGCCTGACCCCGCAGCCTGCGGACAACGGCTGCCTGCTGCCCACCATGGAGGATGCCCGCCTGGCCGCGCTGGTGCAGGATCTTGCCGCCGAGGGGGCCGGGGTGGTTGGCGTGGAGCGGCAGACCAAGAATCTGGAAGAAATTTTCCTGAGCCTGACCAACACGCAAACCGGCAAGGAGGTGGGCTGACATGTACACAAGCATCCGCGCCGAGCTGCAAAAGGCTCGCCGCCGGCATGATCTGATTGTCTGCCTGCTGGTGCCGGTCATGGCGCTGCTTTGGTGCCAGTCCGCTGCGCCGACCGGTGCTGACGAGCTGGCATCCGCTTATAGTGCCCTGTTTTACAGCCTGCCCATCATCAATACCATTTTAATGCCGTTGGCCATGGCGATTCTGGCAAGCAGGCTTTGGGATGTGGAAGTCAAAGGCTGTACGCCCAAACTGCTGTATACCCTGCAAAGCCGCCGCAGCCTGTTTGCCGCAAAGGCAGCGCTGGGGCTGGCGGAGATCTTTTTGATCGTCACGCTGGAAGTTGCGGGCGCCCCGCTGATTGGGCACTTGCAGCATTACACGCAGCCCTACCCCGCCGCAGGTCAGGCTGCCTATCTCTGGGGCTGCACCTTTGCCGTGGACTGCATGATCTTTTTCTCTGAGCTGCTTTTGACAGTGCTGCTGGCCAATCCCCTGCCCGCTTTGTGTGTGGGCATTCTTGGCACGCTGCTGGGACTGTTCAGTGCCTTTATGCCGGCATGGGTCGGCTATTTTGTGCCGTGGGGGTATTTTATCCCTCTGAACACCTACCGGATTGCGGACTGGGACCAGGCCAGCAAAGTAGTCACCTACATGATTGTGCCGTTCCAGTGGCCGCTGCTGGTTGCCACGGTGGTTTTGGCCGGTATTTTGTTTTTTGCCGCGTGGTATGCCATGCGGAACAAGGAGGTATGACCCATGCTGCTGCGTTGTATCCGTGCAGAAAACCGCAAACTGCACGCTTCGCCCATCTGGTTTATGTTTTTTATTCTGCCCATCATTTCCGCCGGGTACGGAACCTTCAACTACCTGCAAAACCTTGAAATTTTGCGGGACGGCTGGTACAGTCTGTGGACCCAGCACACACTATTTTACTCGCTGTTTTTCTTCCCCTGCATGGTGGCGGTATACGCGGCGTACCTGTGGCGGCTGGAGCACATAGGCCACAACTGGAACCTGATTATGGCGGAGCCGGTGCCGCCCTTTTACCTGTTCCTTGCCAAGTTGCTTGTGGTGACAAAGCTGGTACTGCTGACTCAGGCATTTGTGTTTGTATTGTACTGGTTCTGCGGCCGGGTGTTTGCCGGGTTCACAGCGCCCCCGCCGGCCATTACCATCTTTTACCTGGTGCGCAGTGTACTGGGCGGGCTGGCCGTGGTGGCGGCGCAGCTGCTATTTTCCATGGTGATCCGCAGCTTTGCCTTGCCGGTGTTTTTGGGGCTGGCCGGGGGTGTTTCCGGCATGCTGCTGGCCAGCCGGGGCTACTGGTACGCCTGGCCCTATTGCCTGATGCAGCGCGGCATGAACGCTAACCAGAGCAGTGATATGCTGGCGGACGGCTACCTAGGCTTCGCTTTGGCCTGTGTTGGCTGGCTGGCGCTGATTTTGCTTGCGGTCCAGCTACTGTTGAGCCACCAGGATGTAAAGGTCCGGTAAAGGCTGCACCGGCTTTGCCGCGCATTTTGACCGCTTTTGTAAAATTGCCTCAAAAAAAGCGGACGTTTTTTGGGGTTAATGGGTTTTATTTGCCGGGCAAGTATGATATAATAAGCCAGGTTTGCGGCCAGCTTTGCCGCACTGCCGGTTTGAACGTATTTCCCGAACGTGTGCCTGCCCCGCGCATGGCACCGTTTGACCAAGGTGTATCTGAAAAGTCGAAAATATCGTCTATTTCTACAAACACAGCGAGATTTTGCGTTAAAAAGCCTTGGAATCCACAAAGGATTCCGGCGGCTCTTTGCCTTACATCCTGCTTGTTTTTGCCAAATATCCGTCATTTTCTTTGTTTTCAGATACACCATAAGGAAAGGATGGCTGTTGATGAGACATTTGATTGATCCCCTTGACTTTACAAAGGAAGAAACCCAAAAGCTGCTGGACCTTGCGGACCGCATCCATGATGACCCCGAAGCATACCAGGATGTAGCTGACCGCAAGCGCCTGGCCACACTGTTCTATGAGCCTTCCACCCGCACCCGCCTTTCGTTTGAATCGGCGATGCTGCGTTTGGGCGGCAAGGTGTTGGGTTTCCCAGATGCCGGTGTTTCCAGTGCTTCCAAGGGTGAAACCGTTGCGGATACCATCCGCATTATCAGCTGCTATGCGGATATTGCCGCCATGCGCCACCCCAAAGAGGGGGCCCCGCTGCGCGCTTCCCTTTACAGCAAGATCCCGGTGATCAATGCCGGTGACGGCGGCCACAGCCACCCCACCCAGACCCTGTTGGACATGATGACCATCCGCCGCCGCAAGGGCCGTTTGGACAACCTGACCATTGGTTTCTGCGGCGACCTGAAGTTTGGCCGCACGGTACATTCCCTCATCAAGAGCCTGGCCCGCTATGACAACGTAAAGTTTGTCCTGATCAGCCCCGAAGAACTGCGCGTGCCGGATTACATCATCAATGAAGTACTGGAGCCCCGCGGCATCCCCTACATTGAGACCCGCAACCTGGAAGGTGCTCTGCCGGACCTCGATATTTTGTACATGACCCGTGTGCAGCGCGAGCGCTTTTTCAATGAGGAAGATTACATCCGCCTGCGTGACAGCTACATTCTGACCGCCGAAAAGCTGAGCCTTGCCCCGGCGGACATGGCGGTGCTGCATCCCCTGCCGCGTGTGAACGAAATTACGCTGGATGTGGACGATGACCCGCGCGCCGCCTACTTTGAGCAGGCACAGAACGGCGTGTATGTGCGCATGGCTTTGATTATGACGCTGCTGGGGCTGAAAGACCCCAAAACCGGGGAGGTTGCTTTTGAATGCTGAATATTGATGAAATCATGAACGGCGTGGTCATTGACCACATTACCGCCGGGACCGGGCTTTCGCTGTATCACCTGCTGGAGCTGGAAAAGCTGAACGAAGCCAGCGTGGCCCTGCTGCAGAACGTGCGCAGCCAGAAAAGCGGCAAAAAGGATATTATTAAAATCGAGGGCGATATTTCCGGCTTGAATTTTGATGTGCTGGGTTATGTGGACCCGCAGATCAGCCTGACCTTTATTGAGAACGGTCATGTGACCCGCAAGGTGCGCCCGGACCAGCCCAAGCGCCTGGTGAACGTGATCAAGTGCACCAACCCCCGCTGCATTACCTCCCTGGAGACCGGCTGCGACCACATCTTTGCCCTGACCCCCAGCGGACGCTACCGCTGCGTTTACTGTGAGCAGGAGTTCAAGGTACGCCCGTAAGGCAGTGCCGCATTTTCCTGTTCTGTTCCCATAATAAGTTCAGACCCGGCATGATGGAACGGATTTTGCTGTTCCCCTGCCGGGTCTGTTTTTTCTTGCTGTTTTGCGCGTGTTTCCTTGCCGCAATTTCCTGCTTGTGGTACGATGTGCACAAAGAACCCTTGTTAATGGGAGGTAATTTTATGAATTGGGGAATTTTAGCTACCGGCACCATTGCCAACAAATTTGCCACAACAGTCAATGCGATGGCTGCCGAGGGCGAGCGGCTTGCCGCAGTCGGCTCCCGCCGGGCCGAAAGTGCCAAAGCCTTTGCGGCGCAGTACAACATCCCGCACTGGTACGCCAGCTATGAAGAGCTTGCCGCCGATCCCGCCGTAGATGCCATCTACATTGCTACGCCCAACGCCCTGCATTACGAAAACTGCAAGCTCTGCCTGGAGCACGGCAAGCATGTTCTGTGCGAAAAGCCGTTCACCATCAATGCAGAGCAGGCCAAAGAGCTGTATGCCCTGGCGGAAAAAAAGCAGCTTTTTATCATGGAAGCATTCTGGATTCGCTTTTTGCCGCTGTATACCAAATTGCAGCAGATGCTGGCGGATGGGGTGATCGGTACGCTGCAAACCATCACCTGCCAATACGGTTTTACCACTGAAGGCGCCCGCCGCGAGCGCAAATTCAACTCTGCTTTGGGCGGTGGCGCTTTGCTGGATATTGGCATTTATAACCTTGGCTTTTTGCAGATGGTCACCGGCCAGCAGCCCCAGAACGTGCAGACAGAAGAGCTGTGCCTGACAGAATACGGCACCGATGAATACAGCAAACTGCGGCTTGCCTACCCCAGCGGCTGCACGGCGGAATCGGTGCAAACCATCGGCCAGCGCCTTACCCGCATGGCCTGCATTGTGGGCACCAAGGGCCGCATTACCCTGCCGGACTTCCAGTACGCCGAACATATGACGTTGGAACTGGACGGCCAGCCACCGCAGGAACTGGATTTTCCCTTTGATGTGAACGGTTTTGAATACCAGATTCGGGAAGTAAGCCGTTGTGCTGCCACTGGCAGGCACCACAGCAGCATTTATACCCCGCAGCAAAGCATTGCCCTGACCCAACTGATGTATGATATCCGCATGGCCTGGGGCATGAAATTTGAGGGCGAGGAATAAGCAGCTTTTGGTAAAGCTTTGTCCCCTTTTTATATTTTCCACACAGGCAAAAACAGCCCCAGGCGGCACCTTTTATGGGTACTGCCCGGGGTTGTTGCTTTTCAGAACCGGGCATACAAAAAGCCCGTATTGGAATAAAAGCTTGCCATCAGCAAAAAGGCAAAAATGGCAAATTCGTACACAGCCCAGCGCACCGGGCGCGGCGCGGCGTTGACCCAGGCGCGCAGGTGCAGGCCGCATTCATGCAGCACATCCACCAGCACCAGCAACGCAATGCCCAACAGCAGCAAGAGCAGTTCCAGCTTGCTGGTCAGGCCTAGCAGCCAGTACTGGGCAAACACCTCGTGCCCGGGGTTATGCAGGATACCGGCAAAGTATGCCGCCGCATTGCCCAAACTGCTGGTGCGGAAGATGGTAAAGGTTGTAACAAAGATGGCAAATGTCAGCGGCACGCCCACGATGCGCAGCGGCAGAGATTTGCGCTTGCGCAGCGGAACGGGCATGTGGTCCTCCGCCACCTGGCACAGGCCGTGCAGCCCACCCCAGACAAGGAAGGTCCAGTTGGCGCCGTGCCACAGCCCGCTGACCAAAAAGGTCAGCAGCAGGTTGGCATCCCGCCGGGCAATGCCCTTGCGGTTGCCGCCCAGTGGGATATACACATAATCCCGGAACCACTGCGAAAGGCTGATATGCCACCGGGCCCACAGCTCCTTGACGCTGGCAGAAAAAAACGGCTGGCGGAAGTTTTCCGGCAGGTGCAGGCCCAGGATCTCGCCCATGCCCAGCACAATATCCGTGTAGCCGGAAAAATCGGCATACAGCTGGAACGAATACATAACCGTGGCAAAAATCAGCTGACTGCGGTCAAAGGACGCCGGGTCCGCAAAGGCGGCGCTGACCACAATGGCCGCACGGTCCGCAATGGCAAACTTTTTGAAATACCCCCACGCACTGCGCTGCAAACCGCTGACCAAACGCTGGGTTTCAAACGTTTTGGGGGCGGCTTCCAGCTGGGGCATCAGGGTATTATAGCGGTTGAACGGCCCCTGGGTGAGCGAGAGGAAAAAGCCCGCATAGCACCACAGCCGTGCATAGCTGGGCGTGGGTGCCGTGCGGCCATGCCACACATCCAGCAGGTAGCCCGCCAGCTGCAAGCTGTAATACGCAAGGCCAAAGGGCTTATACAAATCCCGCAGGCCCGGCACCAGCATGCCGCTGTATTTGAGCACCAGCAGCGGCAGCAGGGCTGCGGCCAGCCCCAGTGCCAGCCACCCGCGGCGGCTGGGCTGCTCTGGCTGCGCATGCTGCGCGGCCTGCCACACCACTGCCGTGGCAAGGGCTACCGCAAAAAACGCGCCGATATCAATGGAAAGGCAGAACACTGCGTTGGCTGCCAGAACCAGCTTCCAGCGGGAAGGCTGGGGCACGCGGTACCACAGGCAGGCAAACAGCGCCATAAACGGCAAAAAGCCAAGGGATGTAACAGAAAACATCAGTTGCCCTCCCCCCGCTGCACGGTGCTGTCCGGCGATGTGGCCAATTTTTCGGCAACCGTATCATAGAACAGGCTGCTTACATCCTCGCCCGCAGCACTGCGGGCGGCCACCGTGGCGAACGCCTTGCTGAACGTTTCTGCCCCCTGCCCGTTCAGGTGGTGCATATCTGAAAAATCGTCAAAGCCAATGGGCAGCAGGTCGGTATCCTTAAAGAGCGAAAAATCCCAATACTGGGTGCCGTTGGCCGCGGCAAAGCTGCGCATGGCATCCACATAGGCCTGGTAGTTCTGGGTATCCTGCACATAAGCGCTGGGCAGCGGGGCAGTGACCAGCACAAGGCGGATGTTCTGCTTTTTGCAGAACTCGGCAATGCGGGTCAGGTTCGCCCGGCCAAACGGTGAGATCGGCGCGCTGGCATCCACGTGCATCAGGGTGCCGAACCCCCAGATGCTGGTGCCCTCGGTATAGACAAAACCGCGGTCCCGGTAGGCTTCGCCCTCGTCCGGGTAGGTGACCCAGTCATAGTTCCCTGCGTTATAGCCGCCGGTCAGCTTGCCGCGCCAAAGGGCCGGCAGCTCACCGGGGTCAGCAATAGCATGGCGCGCCGGGAACACCAGATCCGCAAATGCCGCAGCACCGCCCATCTCCCACAGATACTGGTAACGGTAGGGCGAGGACGCGCGCATGTAATCGGTGATCAGGTAGCAGGCCAGCGGAACATTGCTGGATTTTTGCTGATTATAGCCGGTATAGAAGGTTTCCAGATAGACGGTTTTCAGCGGGCTGTTGGCAGCGGCTTCCCGAATAAGCCAATAGGAGCCATCCGGCTGCTGCTGGCTGGTGCCAAGGTTAAAGCTGTGGCTGCCCAGAATGGGGTCAATGGTATCCGGGTCAAAGCTGCGGTAGCTGTGGGAGGAACCCACAAACACAGTATCCACCGCATCCGCTTGGGCGTAATACTCCCCCAGCGTCACACGGGAATAGGCGTGCAGGTCATCCACCAGCAAAAAGTTCAGCAGCAGGCAGAGCGCCGCTGTGATGGCCGCAAACAACACAAACAGGCCCGCCTTGTGCAGCGGGCCGGGAATGCGGCTGGGTTTTGGGGTTGTATGGGGCATGTAGCTTCCTTTACGTTTGCCATCTGCCGCGCGGTATGCGCCGCGGCTCAGGTTTCAATTTTTATATGGGGGCAGCGGGGATTGTAAGCGGCAAGGTTCAGGCGCCAGGTGGTGTTGCCATCGGCATCCTCGGCCGTTTTTTCAAAGCCGTACCCAGCATAAAATTCCCGCACCATAGCGTTTTTGGCGGTGGGGTAATAATAGCCCTCCAGCGCAGTATACCCTGCAGCGGCAGCTTTGGCGGCAAGGGTGTCCATCATGGCGTCTTCCATGCCGCGCTTGAGCACACGGCAGCTCATCAGCCACAGGCGCAGGCAGAGCGTTTGGCCCTGGGCCTGCCCTGCCACAACGGTAACAACGCCGTTATCCGCAAATTTATCCACCAGCTTGCCGTACAGGGTGATCCAGTCCGGCTTTTCTGCCATGGAACGGATGTCATCCTCAGTGCAGCGCAGAGTGGTCAGGTTGAACTGGTTGCTCTTGTTGGTCAGCTGAGCAATGCGCTGCATATACACCGCCTCAAAGGGGCGGATGGTCGCCGTCATTTCCAGGCTGTCCAGATACTGGCCGTAATCGGCAAAAGCTGCCTGGGCCTGGGCGGCCTGGGCGCGGGCATGGTACTGCGCGGTCTTTTTCAGGTCGTCGCCGGAAAGGATCGTCGTTTCAAAGTACCCGCCGTGGTCCAGCATCTTGATGTAGTTTTCGGCACCATCCAGCACCGGGGTGGCCACGCCGGGCAGCTGGGCGGCCACAATGGCACGCTCCGCCGGATTGTCATCAGCAAACACAAAGCTGTCGGCGCCAAGGCTGAGCTCTGCGGCGATGGCTTTCAGGTTCTGATCTTTGGGATCCCAGTTGGCCTTGATGCAGACAAAATCATCCGGGTGCAGCACGCTGTCCGGGTGGTTCAGGCCGGCCAGGGCGTTGGCTTCGTCATTTTTGGAATCCACCGCCAGCACCACGCCGATGGTCTGCAGGGCTTTGCAGTAGCTCTGGAACTCAGCGTACACCTGGCCTTCCGGCACTTCGGGGCCAATGGCAATGCCGTCCACACCGTCATCGCCCACAATGCCGCCCCAGAGAGTGTTATCCAGATCCAGCACCAGGGCTTTTTTGTTGCGGCCATACAGGGATTTGATGATGTTTGCCACGCTGTTTGCCAAAGACGGGATCGCATCCAGGCACATGGCGTACTTATACATGTGCCAGAAGAACGCATCCCCCCAGGCAGTCAGGCCGTAATCTGCGCTGAGATAGTCAATATCATTGATATAAAAATCCTCATGCGCGGCGGCATAGGCGTAAAAGCGCTGGTTCAGGCGGCTGAGATAGTTGGAACGGCCATGCGGGTCCCAGATATCGCGGTTGCCCATCAGGCGGTAGTTGGGGCGGTCAAAGTTATTCTGGATGACGGGGCAGTGGAATTTGGCTTCCAGCGCCTGCCACATCTGCTCAAAGCGGCTGTACTCGGCATTCAGCATGGCGTCAATTTCCGCCTGCGGGGTGGCCGTTGTGGGAAAATTGATGATGTTGCGCCAGTTGGTGTGGATATAAATGACATCGGGGTGGAACCCATCCAGCTCCGGCGTGCCGAACATGGCGTCCTGCCAATATTGGCCATACTCGCTCTGGTAGAACTCCGCCTGAATGCCGTATTGCAGCAAAAACAGGCCCAGCTGGTCTGCCACCTCGTTGGTGGTGGACCCCCCCAGGATGGCGATGCGTTTTTGCAGCGGGTGCGGGTTTTGGGCCAGCAGTTCCTTGCGCAGGCGGCGCTTTTTGCGCAGCAGCGTTTCGGTATCCAGCGGGTAGTTAAAACAATCCATATCGGCGCTTCCTTATAAATAAAAATTCAGGGGCTTACAGCTTTTGCAGGGCTTCTTCCAGCGTAATGGCGATCTGGTCCGGGCAGCTGGTGGGCTTGGAGCCGCACAGGGTGCCTTTCATGCGCTCAATGGCGTCCTCAGCTTTCATGCCTTTCAGCAGCTGGCAGATGCCTTTCAGGTTGCCGTTGCAGCCCCCCAGCACCTCAACAGATTCAATGGTATGGTCAGGGTTCAGTTCTACTTTGGTCATCACCGAACAGGTGCCCTTATTGCGGCGTTCGTAAGTCATAATCGTTTGCTCCTTTTTATTTTCTTGCTCCGTTTTGTTTTTTGCTGTTGGTTGCTTTAGGCAATACCGCATAATTCTAAGTGCCGATACGACGAGCGAGGTGCGGCAGATGCTAAGCCAAAAGCGCAGATAATACTTTGTGTATTATCGAGCATTTTGGCAACGCAGATGCCGTGCCGCAGCCGCCGGAGCGGTGCTTAAGCCGTTAGGCGGGAATTGTGCGGTATTGCCTTTACTTTTTGCGCGCTTCGGCCAGCGCACGGATGCGGGCGATCTGTTCGTCCGCGGTGGTGCAGGTGCCAACCGGGTGCGGGGTGTTGGTGTTCATGCCGTGGTAGTCAGTGCCGCCGGTCACGATCAGGCCGTACTCCGCGGCCAGCTGTTCCAGCTCGGCTTTATCCTCCTCCGTGTTGCGGGGGTGGTCGATCTCCACGCCGTCCAGCCGCCCGGCTGCAATCAGCTCCCGCGCCAAAGGCATGCTGTGGTAAACGCTGGGGTGGGCCAGTACCGCCACGCCGCGGCATTCTTGGATGAGGTTCAGGATGGTATCCACGGTTTCATACACCGGCGTGTGCAGGATCTTGCCGCGCACCGGGCGCAGACCGAACAGGCTGCGGTACACCGTGTTGTACATTCCATCCGAAAGCCCATACTGCCACAATACACGCATGACATGGGCCTTGTACAGCGTGCCGCTGTCCTTGGCAAATTCCAACGCTTCCTCGGTCTTGAACTGGGGGCAGATTTCCTCCAGCTCCTTGCAGGACTGGTACACGGCATCATAGCGGCGTTTGTCCATGACTGCAGTATGGCGGGCCAGAGCTTCGCAATCGTCCGGGTAATAGCATAGGATGTGCACGCGGTGTTCCCGCCCATAATCATAGGCCGTCAGCTCCACCGCCGGGATCAGCTTCACACCGTTTTGCTCCGGGTGGGCGTAAGCATAACGCACAGAGCGGTTGGTATCATGGTCGCTGATGGCAAGCCAATCCAACCTCGCGCAGGCCGCCAGCCAAGGCAGCTTTTCGATGGGGGTAGAACCGTCCGAACAGGACGAATGGGTATGCAGATCACCGGGCATAGGCTGAGCTCCTCCTTTCCTGCTGAAGCTTTATTATATACCTTTTTTATATTTTTGAAAAGAGGAATATGACATTGCCAAGTCAGCGCAAGTCCGTCTTCCCCGCCCCGCCGCTCACTTTTGCCGCAGGCTGGCGGCGTAAGCGCGGGCGCGGGCGGCAAACTGGCGTGCAGCCGGGGAAAGCGCCCCCCGCGCCAGGCAGGCCAGCCCAATGCTGCGCGTTGCAGCGGGTTCCAGCCGCAGCACCTGGCAGCCGTGGGGGTCGGTTCCGGTTTTGAACATCAGCTCCGGCATAATGGCAAAGCCACGGCCACAGGCCACCATAGCGATCATGGACTGGTCATCCACGATATAGCAGCGGCTGTCCACCCGCAGGTCGTTGGTTTTGAAGTAGCTCTGGATATCGGCATCCACGTCCGCCAGCTGGCTGACGAACGGCTGGCCGCGCAGTTCCTCGGCGCTGACACAGCCGGGCCGGGCCGGGCGGTAGGACGCGGGTGCAATGCAGACCAGCTCGTCATCATATAGCGGTTCAAAATCCAAATCCAGTGCGCTGGAATTGGAAAGGAAGCCGATTTCCGCCGTGCCGTTTTTGACCCAGGCGCAGATATCCGCATAGCTGCCCTGATAGATCTGCACATCAATACCGGGGAAATCCAGCTGGAACTGCGGCACCAGCTGCGGCAGCCAGGTCACGCAGGCAGAGTTGAACACCCCCAGGCGCAGCACGCCTTTGTGCATGCCGTTGATCTGGGCAATGGACTGATCCAGGGATTCGCTGGAAGCCAGCAGCCGCTGGATGGCGGGCAGCAGGTTTTCGGCGGCGGCGGTCATGGTAACGCCACTTTTGGTGCGGGTAAACAGTGGAAAACCGCATTCCGCCTCCATGGTAGAAACCGCATGACTGATGGCGGAGGGGGTCAGGTGCAGTTGCTCCGCGGTGCGGGCAAAGCTGCCCTCGTGCGCAATGGTGGAAAAAATCTGGCAGGCTAACAGGGTCATGATGAACCGGATGCTCCTTTTATAATTGGGAAGTAAACTTTACCTTCTTTGTTTTCTGATGCGTCTTGATGAATCTCGTTCATCTTTCATGTGAACTTTTTGAGCTTTACTTCACACAAATACTGTACTATTATAATAGCATAAAGTCAAGGCCCGCACAGCCTTGATGGATTTTCTCTGTATAGAAAACATTCCTTCCTCTATTTTCCTCTCCTACCCGCCGGTCCGCACAACCGGCGGGTTTTTGTTTTGCCGTTTTTCCGTGGGCCGGGCTGCGCCGCGTTGTAAAAGCGCCGCAAACGTGTTATTATTGTTACTGGTATCATCTGCCGCGTTTTGTGCCGGAATTATATGGAACGTATCTTTATATAGTACAGTGAAAAGAAAGAGGAAGTATTTTGCCAAAATCAACACTCTCCAATCCCCGCGGTGTACGGGGGGCGGCATCGCTGTGCGCGGTGGCCGCGCTGGCTTATCTGTTTGTACAGGATCTATTGACTATTTTTGTTTCCGCCCTGATGGGTATGCGGGTGCAAGGTGCCAGCCTGAGCGACCCGGTCGGATTCAGCGTGGCCGCGCAGGGGCTGCTGGGCATTGTGGTGGCAGCGGGTTCTATTGTGCTGCCGCTGTGGTGGCTGCTGCGCGCCACCCGGCTGCAAACGCAGGATCTGCGCATTCTGCTGCCCGCCCCCTGGAGCCCGGCGTTCTGCCTGGTGGTGTTTTTGGGGCTGGCCAACGCGGGCAACCTGTTCGGCGGGCTGCTGGCCCGTGGGCTGGGCGTTACCACCAGCAGCACCGCGCTGCCCGCCGGTGGCCTGGATCTGTTCATTCGTTATTTCAGTCTGTGTGTAGTGCCCGCTGTGCTGGAGGAAATTTATTTCCGCGGGGCGCTGCAGGGCATTATGCGCCCCAGCGGCAGCAGCGTGGCGATTTTTGCCCCTGCCCTGCTGTTTGCGTTGCTGCACCTGGATCTGGCACAAAGCATTACCGCGCTGGTGTGCGGCATCTTTTTGGGCTGGCTGGTTGAGCGCAGCGGCAGTATTCTTCCCGGCATGCTGCTGCATTTCATCAACAATACCTTGGCGTTTCTCAGCCTATATCTGCGCCAATATGCGCCGGAGCAGCTTGCCGTGGTGTATGAGCTGATTTTGCTAGTGGCCCTGCCGCTGGCGGCGCTCTTTCTGGTATGGCGGGTCAAAGCGCAGGGGTTCAGCTTTTCCGCCGGGCTGCGCGGCGGCATGGAGCCGCTGGCCGTTTTTACCAGCCTGCCGTATACCGTATGTGTTCTGTTTTTGATGGGCCTTACGGTGTACCTGTACCGTGTGGGGTAACGCAATGACCGATGAACAACTGATGCAGGCCGCGCTGGAAGAAGCCCGCGCCGCTGCCGCTTTGGGTGAAGTGCCCGTTGGCGCGGTGGTTGCCAAGGATGGCGAGATCATTGCCCGTGCCCACAATCTGCGAGAGAGCGGCAAAAATGCCATCTACCACGCCGAACTGCTTGCCATCGACGCAGCCTGCAAAGCCCTTGGCGGGTGGCGGCTGTGGCAATGTGAGCTGTTTGTTACGCTGGAGCCCTGCCCCATGTGCAGTGGGGCCATCATCAACAGCCGCTTAAAGCGGGTAGTCTATGGTGCCCGCGACCCCAAGGCCGGGTGCTGCGGCTCTTTGACGGATCTGTTTGCTTTACCATTTAACCACCACCCTGTTATGGAGCAGGGCCTGTTGGAAGAGGAAGCCCAGGCACTTTTACAAGAGTTTTTTGCCGGACTGCGAGCCAAACGGCTGAAGCTGAAAGCCGAAAAGCGCGCCCAGCAGGCAGCCCCGCTGCAAAATGAGGAGAATCCCCATGAATGACCATGTATTGATTACCGGCGGCAGCCGCGGCATTGGTGCCGCCACCGTTTTGGAGTTTGCCCGCGCCGGGTACGATGTTGCCTTTACCTGGAACAGCCGCGAAGATGCTGCCCTGGATGTTGTGCAGCAGGCACAGGCGCTGAACCCCGGCGGGCGCTTTGTGGCTCTGCACGCCGATGTGAGCGATTCCGCCCAGGTGAATGCCGCGGTACAGGAAGCACTGCAGCAGTTCGGCAGCCTGCAGACGCTGATATGCTGTGCGGGGATTGCCCAGCAAAAGCTCTTCACTGACCTGACCGATGAGGACTGGCACCGCATGATAGGGGTAGATTTGGACGGCGTGTTTTATGCATGCCGCGCCGTGCTGCCTGGCATGATCCGCCAAAAATACGGCCGCATTCTGCTGGTAAGCAGCATGTGGGGCCAGACCGGCGGCAGCTGCGAAGTACACTATTCCGCCGCAAAGGCCGGTGTGATTGGCCTGACCAAGGCGCTCGCCAAAGAGGAAGGTCCTTCCGGCATTACGGTGAACTGCGTGGCTCCCGGTGTGATTGAAACCGACATGATGGCCAGCTTTACCGCAGAGGACAAAGCTGCCCTGGCGGAAGAGACCCCCGTGGAGCGCCTTGGCACCCCGGAAGAAGTTGCCCGCACGCTGGTATTTTTGGCCGGGCGCGGGGCCGGGTTCATCACCGGGCAGGTGCTCGGCGTAAACGGCGGCATTGTGATTTAACGCGTCCCTGCTTATTCAGCGCCGCCGCATGAATGCGCCGGCAGCAATTTCATAAGATTCACTTCCCTCTCCTTTCCAGCATAACATGCTGTAGGATACACCTGCACGGCAGGCAATCCTGGGAGGGGGATTTTTGTATGGCTTTGTTTCAGGTGGGGATTGATGTTTCCCGGTATCAGGGCAGCATCAACTGGAGTGCCGTTGCCGCGGCGGGCAAACAGTTTGCCATTGTACGCATTGGGTCCAGCAACAACAACGGCGCGTATGTGGACCCCTATTTTCTGCAAAACGTGAACGGCGCCCATGCCGCCGGGCTGCGGGTTGGGGCTTATTATTACACCTATGCCCGCACCGAAAGCGCTGTTGCCGGGGAGCTGACCACCTTTTTGAACGCGCTGGAGGGCTTACAGCTGGAATACCCGGTGTTTGTAGATGTGGAGGCCCGCAGCCTGACCAGCCTGGGCAAACCGCAGCTGACGAACCTGGTCAAATACGCCATGGATATTTTGAACCAGCGCAAATGGTACGCGGGCTGGTACAGCTACACCAACTACATCAACTCGTATATGAATGCTTCCGCGCTGGCAAACTATCCGCTTTGGGTGGCGGATTACCGCTCCAGCCTGGGGTACACCGGGCAATACGGCATGTGGCAGTATTCCGGTTCCGGCACCGTCAGCGGCATTACCGGCGCGGTGGATCTGGATTACAGCTATCAGGACTATCTGCCCACGATACGCGCCGGGAATTTTAACGGGTATGGCAGCGATGGGCCGGACATGACAGCCGTGAGCGGATATAAGCTCACGGTTTTTGGTTCCAACACAGAATATTTTTATACCGCCAATCTGAACGATGTGGTGGGCTACCTGCCGCTGGGCAGCTACCCGGTTACCCAGATCACCAAGGAAAAATACAACGGGTACGATTGGGTCGTGTTTGAATATAACGGTGGCCAGTATTGGACCGCCCTGATTGGGGACCGCAACCGCCTAGAGCGCGATGACACCACAGACGATTGTTCCCGCCAGTTGGCTGAAGCCAACGCCAAAATTGCCGCCGCAAAGGCAGCGCTGGAATAAGCGATGCGGAACTAAATAAGGGATTGCAGTTCGACTTTGATCGGGCTATAATCATATATCAGACACGTCCATATAGCTCAGCTGGATAGAGCACACGCCTCCTAAGCGTGGGGTCGGAGGTTCAAATCCTCTTATGGACGCCAGTGAACAACGCCGAAAGCCTTTGTTTTCAAGGGTTTTCGGCTTTTCTTATATAAAAAGCTACGAAAAAGCTCTTTCACTGTATGAGATAAAATTCTACTCCAAAATTTGATTTTTGACACCCCCTCCAGAATCGAACGGTTGTTATAAGACAAAATCGCCAGCTAATTTTTAGCAGAAAACGGGCTGTTCTTGCTAATGAAAATGCCCTTCCTGCTAATCAGCCCCAAAATCGTGCCAAAAATCCAGCTAATCAAAAAAGGCGGATGTTTTGAGTACCATGCAGTTATAGCAGATAAAATTGAATATCGTTATATACATAGAGCGTCTATTTGCCCCGCATCGGGGATGGATAGGCGCTCTTTTTTTATGCCCAAAACCATGGGCAAATACAAGAGATTGGAGGTGTTTTATTTGAGCAAGCCTGTTTATACCGCAGACAAGCCGAGCGACTGTCATTACTGCTACTTCTGGACGAATGGCAGAAAGGGTTGCCGTCTGGGTAGAAATAATTGCTACTACTTAATCTCTTTGCCACCGAAACCCAAGTCGGAATGTGATGGCTGTCCCTATGGGCGAGATCACCCGTGCATTGGCTGGTGTACGAAGAAGGTTATGCGTGAAGTGGGGCTTCGTTGATATGGATGTGTATGAACAGGAATACCGCTTCTGCTATTTTGCCCGATGTCCTTACGAAAAGACGGATACGACTTTCCGCAGCATTCCGCTGACAACAGAAAGTTTTCCGCAGAAAGAAGGTGGTGAAGCCGTGTGAGTTTTGATTATTTTTACGGTCAGCAATCCGATCTATTCACATTCTATCGAGTTCCGAAGGTGTTGTTCACGAACGAGAGGTTCTGGAATATTTCTGCCGATGCCAAGATGCTGTATGGCATTTTGCTTGACCGCATGAGCCTGTCTGCCAAGAATGGTTGGATAGATAAAAACGGTCGAGTGTATATCATTTTTACAATCGACGAAGCGAAGATGGCTCTGAACTGTGCTGAACAAAAGGCTATCAAGCTGCTCAGTGAACTTGAGAAGAAAGCAGGATTGATTGAACGTAAGCGCCAGGGTTTGGGAAAGCCCAACCTGATCTATGTGAAGAACTTTATCTCTGCTGTGGATTCACAACTCTTGAATTGTGAAAATCACAATTCTGGAACAATGGAAATCACAACTCAAGAACTTCCGAAATCACAATGTAATAATACTGATATTAAAAATACTGAATTTAGTGATACTGATTCTATCTTTCCTTCCGGAAATGGTGGAATGATGGACGAGAATGACCGGTATCAAGAATACTTTGATTATTTCTCGGATCAGCTCAGTATGGATTTGTTGAAGAAGGATTACCCTTACGATTCCGAAATGCTGGATAACATTCTGGAGTTGATCGTTGAAACAGTTTGCACGAAGCGACCGTTGATTCGCATTGGTGCAGAGGAGCGTCCGGCAGAAATTGTCCGCAGTCGGTTTATGAAACTGAATGCCGAACACATTCGATATGTTATGGACTGCTTCAAAGAGAACACTACAAAGATTAGAAATATCCGTCAGTATATGCTGACTACGATATACAATGCGCCGACGACAATAGACACCTACTACGATGCTCTTGTTCGGCACGATATGTCACACGGATATTTGGAAGGAGGATTTAAGAAATTGAAAATGAAGCGAGAGGAAGGAGAGTGACGATAAATGTCGAAAAAAGCAACCATCATTGCGGTGGTCAATCAGAAAGGAGGCACTGGAAAGACCACCACCACCGAGAATCTGGGCGTTGGCTTGGCTCTTGAAGGAAAAAAGGTGCTTCTGGTAGACACCGATCCCCAGGCGTCCCTGACGGTCAGTTTGGGCAACCCATATCCGGATGACCTGTCTCCGACACTTTCCGATCTGATGGGAAAGATTATGATGGAAAACCCTATTACTCCCGATGAAGGGATTCTTCATCATCCGGAGGGCGTTGATTTGGTGCCGTCCAACATCGAACTCTCAGGTATGGAGGTAGCACTGGTCAATGCCATGAGCCGGGAAACCATTCTCCGGCAATACCTGGATACGGTCAAACAGAACTATGATTATACTCTTCTTGACTGTATGCCGTCTTTGGGTATGCTGACCGTCAATGCGTTGGCAGCTGCCGACAATGTGCTGATACCGGTTCAGGCAGCATACCTTCCTGCAAAGGGTCTGGAACAGCTGCTTGGAACCATCAACAAGGTCAAGAGGCAAATCAACCCGAAACTGAGGATTGAAGGGATTCTTCTGACGATGGTGGACAGCCGCACCAACTACTCCAAAGACATCAGCAATCTGATTCGGGAGAGCTACGGCGGAAAGCTGAAGGTTTACAAGACCGACATTCCCCGCTCTGTCCGTGCAGAGGAAATCAGCGCAGAGGGAACCAGTATCTTCAAGCATGATCCCAAAGGCAAAGTTGCCGAAGCCTATAAAATTCTGACGAAGGAGGTGTTAAACAATGCAGAAAAAAGGCGCAAACATCAGCTTGAAGGGGTACGATGATATTTTCTCCACCGATCAATCCAGAGCTGAAGCCCAGCAGGAGCGTGTGCAGGAAATTCCGCTTTCTGAGCTACACCCCTTTGAGGGACACCCCTTCCGTGTGGTTGATGATGAGGAAATGATGAAAACGGCGGAGAGTGTCCGAGATTTCGGAGTCCTCACCCCGGCGATTGTCCGTCCTGACCCCGATGGTGGTTATGAAATCGTTTCTGGTCACAGGCGGCACCGGGCATCGGAGCTTGCGGGTAAAGAAACCATGCCTGCGATTGTTCGTGACCTGGACGATGATGCAGCCATTATTTTGATGGTTGATGCGAATTTGCAGAGGGAGAGTATCCTGCCGAGTGAAAGAGCATTTGCTTATAAGATGAAGCTGGATGCGATTAAACATCAAGGTCAACGCACCGATTTAACTTCATCCCAAGTTGGGATGAAGTTGCAGGCAATGGATATAGTCGGTCAGGAGGCAGGAGAAAGCAGAAATCAGGTACACCGCTATATTCGTCTTACCGAACTGATTCCGGAACTGCTGGATATGGTGGATACGGGTCAGATCAAATTCAATCCTGCGGTGGAGCTTTCCTATCTGGCAAGTGAAGAACAGAAGGATTTTCTTTCTGCAATGGATTATGCTCAAGCAGCTCCTTCCCTTTCGCAAGCACAGCGAATTAAAAAGCTCGCACAGGAGGGCGAGTGTACACTGGATGCGATGTGCGAGATTATGAATGAAATCAAGAAGGGAGAGCTGGACAGAGTAACCTTCAAAACGGATTCGTTGCGAAAATACTTCCCGAAGTCCTATACCAACAAGCAGATGGAGGATAAAATCATTCAGCTTTTGGAGCAATGGCAGAAAAAAAGAGAAAAATCAATGGAAAGGTAAGGTAAAAAATGTTTACACCCAAAAACATTCAGGGCGCTTTGGAAGAACTCTACGACCTTTGCGATCCTGATTATATGGTAGATATGCTCGTAAACTACAGTGAGGAGTTCGATGATATTTCTCCTGCGCTTCTGGCAAAGTCGTTTCAGAAAAATGCCGAGATGATTAGCGAGTATCGAGTATTGTCCTCTGCTGGTGAGGGTATCGACTATCAGGGAAAGGTACTTCTGAACAGCAGAGCCGTGCGGCTTCTGTCCTATGTAGAAGATATGAGCGGCGATGAAAAAGTTCGCACGATTCAGAGCAAGGAGCTGTGGTTAGCAGAAGATATGACATTCTATGTGGTGTCCTGTATGTCTACGATCACGATGGACAAGGAAGAAGCCATTTGTCTTAACGAACACCGCAGCGTGGTTACTACGGTGGAATGCGAGGACGATATTTTCTTCGACATGGGTTCCCTGATTTGCGAACTGGACGATATTTGCTTGTTCGAGCTTTTAGCCGATGTGGATGCGACTATTTATGAACTGTAACAGGTTCATGGATGGTCGCTTTTCTTATTTCCAAAGAAACGGAGGTATCGAAACTTGAAAGAATACGATGTGAAGATTACCGAAACCTTGGAGAAAACGGTTACGGTGCAAGCAGAATCTCACGATGCGGCAGAGGAACAGGTAAGAGCCGCTTATTACAATTCGGAGTACATTCTGGACTCCGAAAACTTTACCGGTGTTGCGTTCGGCACGACCGAGGAACGGGGGGTTCAGAAAGAACAGGCAGATACCATGAATGTGTTGCTGGTAAAGCCGTTCATGTATCCGCAGGCTGTGCAGATCGGCTGTGAGCTGGAGGATTTGCAGAAAGCCGTAGGTGGCGATATTGAGGCAACTTATCCGTTCAATGAGCCGGTTGCACTGGTGATGCACGACGAAGGTAAACTCGTAGGCAAAGACCTGAACCGTGCGCTGCGTGATGATGACGGCGATATTTATGACATTATCGCCGGTGATTTCCTGGTTGTCGGATTGGGCGAGGATGATTTTTGTTCTCTGTCCCCGGAACTGATGAAGCAGTTTGAGGAACACTTTCATCAGCCTGAGACTTTTGTACGCATGGGGCGCAGCATTATGGCGCTTCCCCTGCCGGATGACATGGTGAAGAAAGAAGATGCACCTGTCAAAGCTGATTCGTTTTCTCACAAAAGCAACCCTGACCGAGATGTTCTGTAAGGAGGTTCTTATGCAAAGAAATTCGACGATTGGAGAGCTGATGGAGCGAAAGCGGATTCAGGATGGTGCCAAGGAGTACCAGGGACATACCTATATGGACTTGGCACGATTTGATGAAGCCACCAAGCACATGATTATTTTTGATGTGCTGACCGATGAATCGCCTGTCGGTTGGAAAGGCGAAAGAAATCGCCTGTATTTGAGCGATGTGGGTTATCAAAAGGCTCTGGATAACCAGAAAGCTGGCAATATCAAGATTATCAGCCATGCCGCAGTTGCCAAGGGCAATCTGTATTACGACCACAGAGATATGGCACGATAATCTGTTCACTCTACTGCTTGCAGGAGGTGATGAATCATGCAGGAAGAAGTTGAAAACAGGACAGTAAACCTGGCGATCAGCACAACCAAGCTGACAGGGCGCACTATCATTGCCGGTATCCGCAAGTATTTGCAGCACCGGGAAAAAGTGAAGATGAAAAAGGCACGAGACCCTGCCGTTCATGGAAAGCAATCCGTGAAACAGCTTCTGGGACAGAATCAGGGTGCTACGAATGTTGAGATCGACAAAGAGAGTATCCGTGATTTTGAAAAGCTCGCCAAGAAGTACGGCGTAGACTTTGCCGTAAGAAAAGATAAGTCCGTTGATCCTCCCCGGTTTCTTGTCTTTGTCCGTTCCAAAGATGCAGATGCTTTGGATGCAATCTGCAAGGAACATCAGGCAAGAGCATTAACCAAGAATGAAAAACCGAGCGTTCTGGCGCAGCTGAAGAAGTTCAAAGAAATTGTCGCAGCGATTCCGAAGAAGGTTCGAGAGAAGAAACAGGAGCGTGATCTGTGATGGATAAGAGAAAAATGAAAAAGCTCCTGATTCTGAATTTACCGTATTTTCTGGTAGGGTTGTTCGCTACGAATTTAGGAGAAGCATGGAGATTGGCTGAGGGGGCAGATTCATCTGCGAAAATCCTCAGCTTTTTTCATGCCCTTCCGATAGCCCTGAACAATCCGTTTCCCAGCTTTCACCCGTTGGATTTGCTGATTGGTATTCTCTGCGGCGCAGGACTTCGGCTGGCTGTCTATCTAAAAGGCAAAAACGCAAAGAAGTACCGGCACAATGTTGAGTACGGTTCTGCTCGTTGGGGAACGGCAAAAGATATTGAGCCGTTTATTGCACCAAAGTTTGAGGACAATGTGATCCTGACGAAAACGGAGCGGCTGATGATGAGCAATCGCCCGAAGAATCCGGCCAATGCCCGAAATAAGAATGTTCTGATTATCGGCGGTTCGGGTTCCGGTAAAACTCGCTTTTGGTTGAAGCCAAACCTTCTCCAGATGCACAGTTCCTATGTGGTCACTGACCCGAAAGGCAGCATCGTGATTGAGTGCGGCAACGCCCTTTTGAAGCATGGCTACACCATCAAGATTTTCAACACCATCAACTTTCAGAAGTCGATGCACTATAACCCATTTGCCTATATCCATTCAGAAAAAGACATTCTGAAACTGGTGACAACGCTGATTGCCAACACAAAGGGTGATGGAAAAGCCGGTGATGAGTTCTGGACGAGTGCGACTCGTTCGCAGACGGTAAAAAGTCTGCGCACGAGCAACGGTTTTCCGTTGTTCGGAGAACTGGTAGTCTGATAGGTGGAATGACGGGGTAACGCCCTGAAACGCCTACCCTTGATGGGCGTGCATTAGCTGTAATGTCTGGTGTACGAAGCCCCATGACAAAGGCTGAGAGTAACCGTAACCACTGCCTAAAGTGGTCGAAAACGGTCTGGAGGCAGACTGTGTTACCTATAAGCCGAGGGTCTATAAGATACCTATGGTTAGAATGTTCGCTTTGGCGAGCGGACTGACGAACCTGCGAATGTACAGGTCTAAAAGAAGACCACGCAGAAATGTGTGGGTGCGTTAATGCGCAGTCGGTGTGGTTTAGTAGAAATTGATCCTACGAACGACCATGCTGTGTTACAGGCACAGGCAAAGCCGACAGGTCTATAGCAGGAACCTACGGGTATGTATGAACAGATAGAACTATCGGAACGAGGAAAGGCAGCAGATTCCGCAAGGAATAGTCTGACGAAAAACAATAAGCAGACGAACTGCTGCTGAAAAGTAGTGGTCGAACCTATGATGTGCTTGCGTTATGTGAGCTACGGAGGAATGGCCACAAGTCGGTTGAGATAAGCAGGCATTATTCAATCCAACATAAGGATTCGAGTAAGACCAAAAGGGTCACTTTCGCAAAAAGGAGGTGATGCCTTATGCCAAAGAAAAACAAAACTCTATGTGTAGATGACTTACGTCATGCCGAGTATTACGATATGCAGCCAGTTTTTGATGAACTCTATCATCGAAGTTTGGAGGGAGAAAATTTTACCGACCTTATGGATTTAATTCTGAGCCGGGACAACATTCTTCTGGCATATCGGAACATCAAAGCAAACGGAGGAAGCTACACAGCAGGAACAGACAACAAAAACATCAGTGACATCGGGTGTTTACCGCCCGAAACAGTCGCAGAGAAAGTGAGGTTTATTGTCACAGGAAGTCAGCACGGATACCGCCCAAAGCCGGTAAGACGCAAAGACATTCCGAAACCAAACGGAAAAACCAGACCGTTAGGTATTCCGTGTATCTGGGACAGGCTGGTACAGCAATGTATCAAACAGGTCATAGAGCCAATCTGCGAAGCGAAATTCAGCGACAACAGTTACGGCTTTCGCCCGAACCGTTCCGTGGAACACGCCGTGCAGAAAACTTACACCATGCTTCAACGCATGAACCTGCATTATGTGATTGAGTTTGATATAAAAGGATTTTTCGACAACGTAAATCACAGCAAGCTAATGCGGCAAATATGGGCAATGGGAATACACGACAAACAGTTGATTTTTATTATCAAGCGGATTCTGAAAGCACCGATTAGAATGCCAGACGGCACTACACTCATTCCAGACAAAGGCACTCCGCAAGGCGGTATCATTTCACCGTTGCTTGCCAATATCGTGCTGAATGAACTGGACAAATGGGTTGAGAGCCAATGGCAGAACCACCCTCTTGTAAAGGAATACGGGTATGAGAGGAAAATCAGAAACTCGATTACTTTTGACCGGAGCAAGGCATTCCTCAAAATGAGGAAAACAGGGTTGAAAGAAATGTATATCGTGAGATATGCAGATGATTTCAGAATTTTCTGCCAGAATAAAGAGGACGCTTTGAGAACGAAAGAGGCTGTAACGGCATGGATAACCGAGAGGCTGAGGTTGGAGGTATCGCCAGAGAAAACAAGGATAGTCAATGTCAGAAAACGCTATTCAGAGTTTCTTGGGTTTAAGATACGAGTCAGACCGAAAAGCAGGAAGTACATCGTGCAATCTCATATCTGTGACAAAAAGTTGGAACTGGAAAGGCAAAAACTGGTGGAACAGGCGAAACGAATTGCCCGACCTCCAGAGGGAAAAGACCTTTGGACGAAATACGGCTGTACAATTCAATGGTTCTGGGAATACAGAATTATTTTCAACTTGCCACCTGCATCAGCATTGATTGCAGGAAAATCCACAGACAGGTCATGACAGTTTTAACAAATCGGCTCAATACAGAAACCGGGTGCAGACTTGTTCGAGAGGGCGGCGCAATGACCGAGAGCGAAAAAGAACGGTTTGGAAAGTCGGCAATGATACGGTATGTATCTGGAATCGACCAACCTATCTACCCTATCGCATACATCAAGAACAAGATACCGATGGCAAAGAAAGCGGCGGTTTGCAGTTACACGGTAGAGGGACGGGCATTGATACACACGAACCTAAGTATGAACTCATCTGTTCTATCAGGTTTGAGGAATCAACCGTCTATGGGGCGAAGCACAGAACTTACTGACAGCAGGATTTCACTATTCTCGGCTCAACGTGGAAAATGTGCGCTAAGTGGGGAACTCTTTGAAAATGCGGCTGACATAGTATGCTGGCTGAAAACACCGGCAGAATTGGGCGGCAAGGAACGCTATCGAAATATGATTTTGTTCCATAATAGATTTCTTCCACTCCTGCAAGAGTGTCCTAAGAATGAGCTAAAAGAGATAGCCGACACGCTCAAGGCAACAAAGGAACTGATGTTAAAAGTGAACAGTCTGCGCCAGCAGGCTGGTTTGTCCGCAATAGAAAACTAACATTTCATTTGGTGATTGATTAAATGCTTGTGAAAACAACCGATGGAACGCCGGATGCGGTGAAAGTCGCACGTCCGGTGTGGAGTGGGGGAAAATCCGGCGTTCGGTTAATCACAAAACAAGGAGGTAATCGCCTTTGGACAGCATACTCCAACAGATCACAGACTGGCTGAAAGAAATGCTCGTTTCAGCTATTATGGGAAATCTGTCGGGGATGTTTGAGTCCGTCAACAACCAGGTTGGCGAGATAGCAACCTCCGTTGGCATGACCCCGGCGAATTTTTCGCCGGGTGTCTTTGCCATGGTACGAAACATCTCCGAGTCAGTGATTATCCCAATCGCAGGCTTGATTCTGACCTTCATTGCCTGTTATGAGCTGATTCAGATGATCATTGACCACAACAATCTGGCAAATTTTGAAACATGGATCTTCTTCAAATGGGTGTTCAAGACCTTTGTTGCGGTCATGTTAATCACAAACACATTCAATATCACGATGGCTGTGTTTGATGTGACACAGCACGTTATAAACGCAAGCGCCGGTATCATATCCGGAAATACTGCCATAGATGCTTCGGCATTGGAAACAATGGAAGAAACGCTGATGGCAATGGATTTGGGTCCTTTGCTCGGCTTGTTCCTGCAATCCTTTATCGTGCAGGTCACGATGTCCGCTTTGGCAATCATCATCTTTGTGATCGTCTACGGTCGAATGATTGAAATTTATCTGATGGTCAGCCTTGCCCCGATTCCGCGTTCCACCTTTGGAAACAGAGAGCAAAGCAATATCGGACAGAATTATCTGCGTTCGCTGTTTGCAATCGGATTCCAGGGATTCCTGATTATGATCTGCGTGGGCATTTATGCGGTGCTGATTCAGTCTATCGCATTCAGTGATGACATCATCGGTTCTATCTGGGGTGTTATGGGCTACACCGTCCTTTTGTGCTTCACCCTGTTTAAGACTGGTTCGCTTGCGAAGGGTGTATTCAGCGCTCACTAAGGGAAGGAGGAAATTGTTTGGCAGCGTATATTCCCGTACCTCGTGACCTGACGAGGGTAAAAACAAAAGTGTTCTTCAATCTGACGAAACGGCAGTTACTTTGCTTTGGTGCGGCGGCGCTCATCGGAGTGCCGATTTTCTTTCTGGTCAAAGCAACCGGAAATGTGAGCCTTGCAGCACTGTCCATGATGATCGTCATGTTACCGTTGTTCTTTCTGGCAATGTATGAAAAGGATAGTCAGCCGTTGGAAGTGGTTGTAGAACACTTCATTCAGACCAAATTCGTTCGTCCCAAGGTTCGCCCTTATCAGACGGACAACTATTATGACGCTTTGATGCGTCAGTACAAACTGGAAAAGGAGGTTGAACGAATTGTTTTTCAAAAAGAAGCCACAGGCAAGAAACATCAAAATGCCTGCAAATCTGAATCGGAAGCAGCAGCGAGAAATTAAAGCTGTTGTGGAACGGGCAAAGAAGGACAACGGTATTCCGCAGACTGCACAGCAGTCCATTCCCTTTCAGAGAATGTTCCCGGATGGCATCTGCCGTGTCACTGACAGTTATTACACCAAGACCATTCAGTTTCAGGACATCAACTATCAGCTGGCACAGCAGGAAGATAAGACTGCCATCTTCGATGAGTGGTGCAGTTTCCTGAATTTCTTTGACAGCTCCATTCACTTTGAGCTTTCCTTTATGAACCTGAGTACCGATGCTGAAAGCTTTGAAAAGAGTATCCGTATCCCGTTCAAGAAGGACAGCTTCAATCCCGTCCGTGCCGAGTATAGCCAGATGCTGAAAAAGCAGTTGGCGCAGGGCAACAACGGCTTGACCAAAACCAAGTACCTGACATTCGGCATTGAAGCCGAATCCATGCGGCAGGCAAAGCCGAGACTCAACCATATCGAAAACGATCTGCTCAATAACTTTCGGCGTTTGGGTGTCATTGCCACTACCATGAACGGCAAAGAGCGGCTGCATCTGATGCACTCTATGTTCCACATGGGTGATAATGATAAGTTCTTCTTCGATTGGAAGTATCTTGTGGAATCCGGGCTGTCCGTAAAGGACTTCATTGCTCCGACGGCGTTTGCCTTTAAGACCAACCGCACCTTCCAGATGGGCAGTATCTTCGGTTCGATGTCTTATCTGGCAATTACGGCATCAGACCTGTCTGATCGTATGCTGGCGGATTTTCTGGATATGGAATCCACGCAGATCGTGACCATGCACATCCAGTCGGTTGACCAGACTGCGGCGATTAAGACCATCAAGAGAATCATCACCGAGCTTGACCGTTCCAAAATCGAGGAACAGAAAAAGGCTGTGCGTTCTGGCTATGACATGGACATTATCCCATCTGACCTTGCTACCTATGGTAAAGATGCGAAGTCACTTCTGAAAGAATTGCAGAGCCAGAATGAGCGAATGTTCATGGTGACATTTCTGGTGCTGAACACCGGGCGCACCGAGCAGGAACTGGAGAACAATGTGTTCCAGGCACAGAGCATCGCCCAGAAGCATAACTGCAATCTGCGTCGTTTGGATTTTCAGCAGGAATCCGGGCTGATGAGCAGCCTGCCTTTGGCACAAAACCTGATTGAGATTCGTCGTGGCCTGACTACCAGTTCCACGGCTATTTTTGTGCCTTTCACCACGCAGGAGCTGTTCCAGAATGGTGGAGAAACGCTCTATTACGGGCTGAATGCTCTGTCGAACAACCTTATCATGGTGGACAGAAAGAAGCTCAAGAACCCCAACGGACTGATTCTGGGTACTCCCGGTTCCGGTAAATCCTTTTCCGCAAAGCGTGAAATCACCAATGCGTTCCTGGTTACGGATGACGATATTATCATCTGCGACCCCGAAGCGGAATATGCGGCTCTGGTTCACAAGTTCAATGGTCAGGTGGTAAAAATCAGCTCCTCCAGTACCAACTATATCAACCCTATGGACATCAACCTGAACTACTCTGAGGATGACAACCCGGTAGCACTGAAAGCTGATTTTATCCTGTCCCTCTGTGAGTTGATTATGGGCAGTAAGGATGGCTTGCAGCCTATCGAAAAGACGGTTATCGACCGTTGTGTGCATCAGATTTACCAGAGATATTTCGACAATCCTGCCCCTGAGAATATGCCGATCCTTGAGGATTTGTATGATGCCCTTCTGAAACAGGACGAAAAGGAAGCCCACCATGTAGCGACCGCCTTGGAAATCTATGTTAAGGGTTCTCTGAAACTGTTTAACAACAGAACCAATGTGGATATTCAGAATCGTCTGGTGTGCTTCGACATTAAGGAGCTGGGCAATCAGCTGAAAAAAATCGGTATGCTGATCGTTCAGGATCAGGTCTGGGGGCGTGTAACTGCCAACCGTTCTGCCGGTAAATCGACCAGATATTATATTGACGAGTTCCATCTGCTTCTGAAGGAAGAACAGACGGCAACCTATTCCGTAGAAATCTGGAAGCGATTCCGTAAATGGGGCGGCTTGCCGACCGGTATTACTCAGAATGTCAAAGACCTGCTTCGTTCCCCGGAGATTGCCAACATCCTCGAAAACTCTGATTTCATCTATATGCTGAATCAGGCAAGCGATGACCGAAGTATTCTGGCACAGCGGTTGAACATTTCGCCGCATCAGCTGTCCTATGTAACCAACTCCGGTGAGGGCGAAGGACTTCTGTTCTATGGCAATGTGATTCTGCCGTTCATTGACCGATTCCCGACAGATCTGGAACTGTATCGCATTATGACCACGAAGTTAAACGAGGTGGCACAGGAAAAGGAGGCGTAATGTATGGCGAAAAGACCTACACGACTCCGTTTTACCGAAGATGACCTTGCAGATTCTCATGTGAAGAAAGCTGCCGACCGTGCAGATAAGGCGGTTGATAGGGCTGAAAAAGCGGCAGACAAATTGGCTTCTAAAAAGGCAAAGCCGAAGCTAAAGCTGGAAACAGATGCAGCCGGTTCCCGTAAAGCAAAGCTCCGTTTTGAAAAAGCGGAGTTTACGGAAATCGAGCGCCCATCTGTGGCAAAGCACATGGCAAGCCGTGGTGCCGCAGTCACGCTCACATCCAAAGCACATCGGGCGGTGTCAGAATATGAGGATGATAATATCGGCGTTCAGGCTGTGCAGGAAACGACCAAGGCTGTTGAATCCACTGTCTATACCGTCGATCATGCCGTTTACAGTCACAAGCTGAAAGCCTACGACAAGGCGGAAAAGCTGGTTGAGAAGTCAGATAAAGCAAATGTAAATGCCCTGTATGAGAAGTTCAAAAAGGACAACCCCGATGCCGGTTCCAATCCCTTTTCCCGTTGGCAACAGAAAAGGGCAATCAAGAAAGAATATGCTGCCGCCAAAGCCGGTAAGAATACCGCTTCGACAACGGCTTCTGCATCTAAGGGTGCAGGCAAGGCAACGGGCAAAGCAGCTCAGGGAGCCAAGAACATCACAGAAAGAGTAACGGAGTTTTGCACCACACACTCTAAAACGATTCTGTTTGTTTTGATTGCCGGACTGCTTTTTATGATACTCTCAGGGATGTTCTCGTCTTGTTCGGCTATGTTCCAAGGCGGCACACAGATCATTCTGGGAACTTCTTTTACTGCAAAAGAGGAAGATATTATTGGTGCGGACAATGATTACAAGGCTTTGGAAGCTGCGCTCCGCAATAAAATCAATAATATCGAGCGTACTCATAGCGGATATGACGAGTACCGGTATGACCTTGATGAAATCAACCACAATCCTTATGAGCTGGCGGCGTATTTGACGGTGAAGTTTGAGGATTACACCAGAGATGAGGTGCAGGCTACCCTGCAATGGCTATTTGAGCAACAATATGAGCTGACCCTGACAGAAGTAGTAGAGATTCGTACACGAACAACATCTTCTACTGATCCCGAAACGGGAGAGACAACAACAGAGGAAGAAGATTACGAATATTATATTCTGAATGTGAAGCTCAGAAATAAGGGCTTGAACAGTGTGATTTCAAATTCCGGCTTGTCGGAAGATGATATGGAGCGATATAGAATTTTGCTTCAGACAAGGGGCAACAGACCGGATATTTTCGGAAATGACATTTACGCTACCCCTGGCGGCGAGTACACCGATTATGATATTCCGGGCGAAGCGCTGACAGACACAAGATTTGCCAATATGATTCGGGAAGCTGAAAAATATCTGGGATACCCGTATGTGTGGGGCGGCAGCAGCCCGTCTACCTCCTTTGACTGCTCCGGATTTGTTTCCTATGTAATCAATCACTGCGGAAACGGTTGGAGTGTTGGTCGTTTGACCGCAAACGGTTTGATGGGCGTATGCGACATTATCCCGAAAAGCTCTGCCAAGCCGGGAGATTTGATTTTCTTCCAAGGCACTTATGATACCTCCGGTGCATCACACGTTGGTATCTATGTTGGCAATGGTATGATGATCCACTGCGGAAACCCCATTTCCTACGCTTCTATCGAATCGAATTACTGGCAACAGCATTTTTACTGCTTCGGCAGAATCAGAAACTAAAGGAGGGATGGCGATTGAGTGCCAAGTTAGACAGAATAGGTGCAGACCTTGAAAAAGCCCGTAAGAAACGGGCAGAATGGGATGCTAAGGTGAAAGATCTGGAACGCAGATACCGTGAGGAGGAAAATTCCGAAATCCACGAGATGGTTCATGCTGCGAACCTGAATCCCGAACAGCTTTCCGAGCTGCTCCGTATGTTTGCTGCGGATATGGCTCCGAAGCCTGATACGATCAATACTATGAATGAGGAGGAAACGCAGAATGAGATTTAAGAAAATTGGAGCCGCATTGCTGGCGTGTGCAATGTGTTTTGGCGTGTTTTCTACAACGGCATTTGCCTATGTAGATGAAAGCGTAGCGACTGAAGAACCTGCGGTCGAAGAAAAAGTTCCCGAAACAGAGCCGGAGGAGCCGATGCTACCGCTTACTCCCGACGGCAATCTGACTTTGGTTGATGACGCTGGCTCGCCTACGAAAAGCGGAAAGCAGTTCATTACCGCTGTAACCAAAAACGGAAACTACTTCTATATCATCATTGACCGTGATGATAAGGGCGAGGAAACCGTGCATTTTCTGAATCAGGTGGATGAAGCCGACCTGCTCAAGCTGATGGACGAGGAAGAAGTTGCAGAGTTCACCAAGCCGGTTGAGGAAACAAAGCCGGAAGTAGTTGAAACAGTTCCTGAAATTACAGAACCGACACCGGAGGAAAAGCCGAAATCCACAAATATGCTCCCGGCGATTCTTACTCTGATTGTGCTTGCCTGTGGTGGTGGATTCTTCGTATTTAAGAAAGTCCAGGAAAAGAAGAAGGCACAGGAAGCGGCAAAGCCTGACCCAGATGCTGATTATGTGGACGATGACGAGGACTATGGGTACGATCCGGAGTTTGAGGACGACGATGAAGATAGCTCCGTCGATGAAGATGATAATGAACCTGTGTAAACAGGATAGGCTTGATGCCTGGGGCAGCCTTCGGGTTGTCTTTACATAGTTTCCACTTTCAAAAAATAAAAAAATTTGCGTTTTTGAAAGCGACATCTTGCATATACTATTAGCAGACAGTATAATAAGTACAGCGAAGCGGTTTCGAGAAATGAAAAAACTTCAATTTTTGAAAGCGGGTGACTATATGAAAACAATCACGAGAGCAAAATATCTCGATAGAATCATTGAACTGAATGGTACTCCTGACATCAAGATCATCACGGGCATTCGTCGATCTGGTAAGTCCAAATTGATGCAGGCGTATATTGCGTATCTGAAAAGCAATTTTGAAAACATCAATATTATCTTCATCGATTTCATGGATTTGGCGTATGAAGAAATCAAGGAATACCATGCCTTACACGCCTATGTGGAAGAACATTATCAGGAAGGCAAAACGAACTACCTGTTTGTAGACGAGGTTCAGATGTGTCCCAAGTTTGAGTTGGCAATCAACAGCCTGTACTCTAAGGGAAAATACGACATCTATGTAACAGGCTCCAATGCTTTCCTGTTGAGTGCGGATCTGGCAACTCTGTTTACCGGACGCTATATTGAAATTCATGTGTTTCCTTTCAGCTTCCAGGAATATTGCCAGTATTATGATGATATTAGTGACAAAGATAAGCTCTTTGATGAGTACGCTATCAAGGGCGGTTTAGCAGGTTCCTATGCTTATAGAACCGAAAAAGACAGAACAAACTATATCAAAGAGGTCTACGAAACGATTGTTACAAGGGATTTGGTACAGAAATATACTCTCCCGGACACTTTGGTTTTACAACGTCTGAGCGAGTTCCTTATGGATAATATCAGCGACCTGACTTCTCCGCATAGGGTCAGTCAGCTACTGACAGCAAATGAGACTCCAACCAATCATGTAACTGTCGGCAAGTACATTAAGTATTTGTGCAATGCTTTTGTATTTTATGATATTAAGAGATACGACATCCGAGGTAAGAAATACCTTGAAAGCTCTGAAAAGTTCTATTTGTGTGACAGCGGTATTCGATATGCAATACTGGGAAGCAGAAATATAGACTATGGCAGAGTATATGAAAACGTTGTTTGTATCGAGCTTCTTCGCCGTGGATATGATGTCTATGTCGGCAAGCTCTATCAAAAGGAAATCGACTTTGTTGCTCAGAGAGGCAGCGAGAAGATTTATATTCAGGTCAGCGACAACATTTCCGGGCAGGAAACATTTGAGAGAGAATGCTCTCCTCTGCTTCAGATTCGAGACGCTTATCCAAAAATGATTATTGCCAGAACCAAACATCCCGCAATATAGCTATGAAGGAATCGCTTCACATAAAAATTCACGATATAGCCGATTGGTTGTTTTCAATAGGTTCTCCTTTCAAGAATAAGGTACTTGAGCCTTCTCCAACTTGTAATCCTTCATGTATACCCGCAACAGACTTTCGGGACCTGATAACAGTGGGATAATCCGTGTTTTTCGTCCTTTTCCGGTCAGTTTGACTGTTGCGGGGGATATAAAGCGGACATCACCGACTGTCAGATCAACAAGTTCTTGGACTCTTGCACCAGAGTCATACAGCAGGCTCAACAGAGCTGCGTCACGCCTTCCTGCTCTGGTAGACATGTCTGGCTGATCCAATAATGCAGCAACACCTTCTACGGTCAGATAATTAAGCTGTCCTTCAGGTGCCTTTGCTGTCCTAATTGCTAACACTTCCTGACACTGCGCCGCTGCTTCTGGCATCTCGTATTGAAGATAGATAAAAAAGGCGTGAATTGCTCCTAATCGTTGGTTGCAGGTAGAAATGCTGCATTTTCGGCGGGATTTTAACCACTGGATAAATTCTTCAAAAAATGAGCGTGTCAGATCACTGACTGAAATCTGGTTAGACAACAGCTTTTTTTTCGTCCTTTGCAAACAACAGGATCAACTTGAACGTGTCTTTGTACGAAAGCACTGTATTTTCGCTGACATTTCTTTGACCTGGAAGATAGACGGATAGGAATCTCGACAGGTGGTAAGCAAAATCTCTTTTACCATTTTTACTCATAATCGACACCTCCAATCGTGGGAAATACCTGCCCCGTCAGTTTCTCCATTGCTTCAAGGACATCAGGGAATGCCTCCGCAGTGAGTTTCAAATACCATTGAGTAGACGGAACTCCCGTATGACCGACATACTTTGAAAGGATAGGCAAAAGTGTCATCAGGTCAGCTTTTTCATGTGCCCATGTATTCAAACGATGACAAATAAATGTGTGGCGAATATCATGAATTCTCGGCCCGTTTTTTTGCCCACGGTATGGTATTCCTGCAAACCAGAGCATTTCCCGGAAGTGTTTCTCGATGTTATTTACGGTATATTTGCTGCCATCTCTTTTGAAGAAAAATGGATAATCCGGGCTGTGCCCCTTATGGGCAGTTAAAATGTATGCTTTGCAGCGCAGATTCAGTGACTCTGCCATAGGAACAAATCGCTCATTGTCGTTTTTCGCATGAAGTACATGAACCCATCCTTTTTCTGTATCTACATCAGAAAGTTTCAGGTTCAGCAGCTCTGAAATGCGGAAACCGCATCCATACAGCATCCTGTAAAGCAGTGGAAATGACAAATGTTTGTACGGGGAGCAAGGAGAGAACTCCATTGCGTCAGCCGCAGCGAAGATTTTCCTCATTTCCTCATGGGTAAAGACGTATGCCTTGAACTGTGAACGGCTGGATTTGTGGACTTTTGTAATGTAGCCGCTGTATCCCTGTCCTATTAAAAATGCAGCGAATTGCTGTAGGTACAGAATACGGTTTGTCCAGTAAACATCGCTTTCGTTAGGCTGCTTTTGTCCCCATGCTTCGACAATCTCTTTAGTCAAGGCGTAATCAACTACATCATAGTCCATCGAAAAGCTGTCAAACTTGCGAAGTACCCAATAGCCAGCCAGATATTGATACCCGATTGCTCTTTTTTGTGCTAAAAATTCTGTCAGCATAGGTGCGAACGGCCCGCTGAATGGCTTATATGTCCGGCTCATAACTCCACCTCCAATGCACAAAGCTTTAGCTGGCTGACATTGATCCGAAGATACACCTCGGTACTGGCTATATCGGCGTGACCCAGAGTTTGAGAAATGACAGGCAGCGATACTCCATTTTCCAACATAGTGGTAGCCAGACTATGCCTGAAACAATGCATTCCGATCCTTTTGTTGGCAGGTGTTTCTATCCCAGCTTTGCGCATCTGTTTGACAAGCACATTTCTTAAATCTGTGTACTGTCCATAAGGCGGCTTATGCTGAATAAAAACGTATTTGCTGTCAGAAATCGGGCGTCCGTTTTTAAGGTAGTCGATAATCGCCCAGCCTACATCATCAGGAAGCGGCAGAGTCAGATACTTTTTCGTTTTCTTCTGTGTGAAAGCAAGCGTCTTTTCTGTCCAGTTGATAAAGCTGAACTCAAGAGCCTTTATATCGCAGGAGCGCAGCCCCATTCTCGCAGCTAACAGGAAAATCGCATAGTTTCGTTTGCCCATACGGTTGATGAGATTCAGGATATTCTGGGCATCAGCAGAACCAGCGCATACAACCTTGTGAAAAAGAAAGTTTTCCATAGCGTCCGCATCGGTGGCAGTATCAGAATCTCCAAAAAGAGTTTTGATGAGTGGTTGGATCATCAAATGTAAGATTTGTCAAGGGTGTCGTACAACCCGGCGACAAACTTCAAAACATATTGAGAGTTCGATAAAATGTAGCCATGACAAGAAACACATGGCTACATTTTTTACATAGGAGGTTGTACGATGGCGGAAATGAGAAAACGCACGAGTATGTCTGTTCCGGAAATGGGCAGGATGCTCGGTCTTGGTAAAACGGAGTCATATTGGCTCATTAAGAAGAATTACTTCAAAACCATTCTTGTCGGCAACACCATGAGGGTGATGATCGACAGCTTTGAAGAATGGTATGCCAATCAGTTCAAATACCAGAAGGTCGATGGAACCCCTCCCGGCGAGGAATTGAAGAAAACTACATATTCAATGGAGGAGCTTGGACAGCGCCTTGGGCTGAAAGAAGCGACTGCTTACGAACTGGTTGCCAAAGGGCATTTTGATGTGGTCGATGTCCTGGGCAAGCGCAGAGTGACAAAGGAGAGCTTTGAAAGATGGTATGCTTCTCAAACCGATTACCGCACGGTAGAGGATCAGGAACTGGATGCAGATATTATGGCATCCACCTACGGTCTGCCAGAGATTGCAAGAATGCTTGGGGTACATCGTCAGACCATTTACTATATCGTTGCCAATGAAGATTTTGAGCTTATCAAGGTTGGCAGGTATAAGCGAGCTACCAAAGAGAGCTTTGAAAAATGGTATCACAATCAGACCCGCTACCAGTTAGCGGAAGATAGACAGGAAAGGAGCTGATTACATGGCATCTATCGTTAAGAGAAAAAAGAAGTATTCTGTGGTTTATACATACACCGATGAGAACGGCAACAAGCGTCAGAAGTGGGAAACCTTTGAAACGAATGCCGAAGCAAAGAAAAGGAAGTTGCAGGTTGAATATGAGCAGGAGTCCGGAACCTTTATTCCCCCTTCTGCTAAAACCGTCAATGATCTTTTGGATGAGTATATGTCAATCTATGGTGTGAACACCTGGGCGATGTCTACCTATGAAAGCAGAAAGAGCCTGATTGCAAACTATATTCGTCCCCTCATCGGTGATATGAAGCTGGAGGATGTCACGCCGAGAATCATGGACAAGTATTACCGAGATTTGCTTTCTGTCAAAGCGGTTTCTTCTAAGTATGTAAAAGCCCGTACAGAATATCTGACTCCGCATACTGTCCGAGAGGTTCACAAGACATTGCGAAATGCTTTCAATCAAGCGGTCAAGTGGGAATTGATGACCAGAAACCCTGTGGAGCACGCTACGCTGCCGAAAGAAGAACACAAGACCAGGGATATCTGGACAGCAGAAGTGCTCCAGAAGGCTCTGGAAGCCTGTGACGATGATATTCTTCGTCTGGCTATTAACCTTGCCTTCTCCTGTTCCCTGCGAATGGGCGAGCTTCTGGGGCTTACCTGGGACTGTATTGACATTTCCCCACCAGTATTGAACTTGGTCAGGCAAGCATCTTCGTTGAAAAGGAGTTGCAGAGAGTAAATCGTGAAGCGATGGCAGATCTGGACGGTAAGGACATCATGTTCAAGTTCCCACCGACCTTCGCCAGTACGCATACCGCATTGGTTCTCAAAACTCCTAAGACCAAAACAAGTGTCCGCAAGGTGTTCTTACCGAAAACCGTAGCGGAAATGTTGGTACAGCGAAAGGCTGACATCGAAGAACTGAAAGACCTTTTCGGTGACGAGTTCGTAGACTTCAATCAAATTTTCGAGAGAAATTTTAAGGTGGTGAAAATTGGTATAGCAAACAAGAGCATCCGTTGTCGGATACTCGCTCCGTATAAAATCGCACGCTTAATAATCAGCTAAGAAGGCTTTCCCAGAACGCTGCATAGCAAAAATAAGCCTTACCAGCTTTTTAGCAGCATGAGAGATGGCAACATTGTAATGCTTTCCCTCAGAACGCTTCTTTTCAAGATAGGCCGAGAATGTAGGACACCAAAGGCAAACATATTTGGCGGCATTGAAAAGAGCATATCGCAAATATCTGGAGCCACGCTTTTCCATGTGAGCATAACAGTTTTGCAGTTGCCCTGACTGATATGTAGATGGAGAGAGTCCAGCATAAGCCAGCAACTTGTCTGCGCTTGCAAAGTTGGAAAAATCTCCAACTTCAGCAAGAATCATTGCACCCATATGTCGGCCAATACCGGGGATTGTAAAGATGGGAGAATCCATCTGAGATGTAATCTTGTCAATTGCGGATTCTACCTCAGAAATTTCTTTGTCCAGCTCGCGGATGAGAGCAATCGTGTGTTTCAACTCCATAGACTTAGCAGGCATTTTCGAGCCAATGGAGACCCCTGCGGCTACTTGGATTTTCGCGGTTTTAGACTTGATATAACGACCTTTAGAGGCGGTGCAAAGAGTCTCAGCGAGTTCTTCAGTATTAGCGTTTGCAATATAGCTTGCACCCGGATAGTTGCTCAGCAGTGCGTATACAACAGCGATGTGCAGGCTTGAAACCAGCTTTTCGAGCTCCGGAAATAGAATATTCACTAACCGCGCAACGGAGCTTTTCAGCTTGGCGCGCTCTTTTACCTTATCAAATCTGTATCTTGTTAGTGACTTTAGCTCTTCATTGTGGTATGCTGTATTTGAGTAGGACTTGAGGTCCACATCAGACATGAGCATCATTGCAATGGTACGCGCGTCTATCCGATCTGTTTTGGTTCTTCGCAGGCTGAGACTTTTCCGGTAGAGGTTCGTGTGCAGAGGGTTAATGACATAGGTTGCCAGGCCGCTGTCTAAAAGAAACCCCAGTAGATTGTAGCTGTAATGTCCTGTGGCTTCAAGCCCTACTTTTATTTTGCTTTCACCTTGGGAACAGCTTTGGATTCTTGAAAGAAGCGTCTCAAAACCGATACGGTTATTGGCAATGGTAAATACATCTGCCAAGACCGTTCCTTCCGAGTTGAGGATAAAGCAATCGTGCTTGTCCTTTGCAACATCGATACCAACAAAAATCATTTCTTTTTACCTCCGGCGTTTTATTTTACAGTGCTGCTTAGAGCCACACCTCTTTGCTATGTAACCTCGTTCTATATAAACCGTCTGGCGGTATCTAACTGATTAACACTAAAAACAAAGAGCCGTGGTTGTAATGAGCTTACCGCTGAATGGCAGGAGCGAGGCGTACAGCAGGGCAAAGAATATATAAAGAAAAAAGAAACGGCGGACCAAGGCCCGCCGTAAAATCGCTAGTATAACTTGACAAACCGGATATTAGCGAGCGCGTACCGCTTTATCCGTTGGCCAGGATTTTCTGAGTGCCGCATAGGAAACCAAGAAGTTGGCAAGCCATCCTGCCGGCACAGCAAGCCAAACAAAATCAATGCCAAAACGCGGTGCACAGATCAAAGCCACGGACAGGCGGATCGCAAGGTTTACCATGTTGGCAATGAGGAATGGCCGCATGATCCCGAGTCCGCGAAGAACTCCATCGGTCGCCATTTTAATTCCCATAAAGATAAAGAAGTAACCAAGCCATCTCATATAATCTCCAGACACCTGATAGGCCAGCGCGGTTCCGTCTTTTCCAAGAAATAGCGAGGAAATCTGCGTGTGCAGTGTTTCAATGACAAGAAAGGCAACCGCCGCAAAACACACATCCAACACCAATGCCGCATGGTAGCCTTTTTTGATACGTTCGGTTTTGCCTGCCCCAAGGTTTTGGGAAACATACGGCGAAACTGCATTACCGATGGACACGAAGATCAGGGAAAAAACATTCTCCACCCGCATCGTCGCCGCATATCCTGCCAGCGCCTGTGTGCCGAAGGGATTTACTACTGCCTGTACGATCATCATACCGATAGACACGGTAGACTGCTGGAGAACCGATGGAACAGCAATCTGAAGCATCGAGCGCAGCTCCCGCCCGTCAAACCAGGCAAAGGTACTCTTATACCGCCGCATCCGATATAGGAAAATCAATAGTGAAAACACAGCGGAAATTCCCTGGGCAATCAGGGTTGCCAGTGCCGCGCCGAACACGCCAAGCCCCAGACCGGCTACCATCCAAAGATCCATCACAATATTCAGGATCGATGAAAAGATCAGCAGCCCCAGCGGAATTTTTGATTCACCGATGGAAGTGAACATGGTGGAGAGAATATTGTACATGAACAAAAACGGAAAGCCCACAAAATAGACCCGCAGGTACAGCACTGCTTCCTCCAGAATATCGGCAGGGGTCTGTAATCCGCTCATCATCGCATGAGAAAAGCAAAATCCAAAGACACCAAGGATGATGCTCAGAAGCAAAAAGCTGATCAATGATGTAGAAACAATGGTTTTCATTTTGCTATACTCTCTGGCACCGAAATAGCGGCTCACAAGCACACCTGCACCAACACCGGCCCCCAGTGCCACACAAATGAAAACATTCGTCAGGGCTGCACAGGCACCAACCGCCGCCAGTGCAGAGGAGCCCACAAACTGACCGACGATAATGGAATCAGCCATATTGTATACCTGCTGAAAAAAGCTGCCGAGAATCATCGGCATTGCAAAAACTGTCAGCGCTTTCAGCGGCGTATCGGTAATCAAATACTCATCTTTTGACATGATCATATTCCTCCACAACTTCATGCTTTTTATCCGAAAGCACAAGCATAGCAAGTGCGATCAATACAATAATTAGTCCTGCAATTGAAAGCACTGTAGGAATTTCTCTAAAAAAGAAAAAGCCAAATGCCATTGCTGCAACCGGTTCACAGGAACACAGAATGGATGCCTTTCCAGCCTCCATATGATCCAGTGCTACTGTATAAAAAGCATACGGGCACACTGCAGTACACAAAGAATGCATCAGCATAACCTGAAATAAATTTGTTTGATATCCCCGTGAAAAAGCCCATCAAAAGCTCCTATGTACGTGAAAAAGCCGGACAAGGGACAGACATCTCAGTCTGCGCCTTATCCGGCTGTTGTTTCCACGAACAACTCGCCTTCCGAGCGAACTTTCGGAATTATAGCATGGGTGTGAGCAAATGTCAATGGATTTTCGTACAGCAGAAAATCTCCAAAGAAGTTGTGCGAACCCCGCAGTTAGAACTTTTCAAATTCGTTTTGGGAATCGTCCGTGATCGTTACAATATTGTCCTTGAGCTTTTTCAGGTTACGAGCCATTTTTTTGCTTTTCAGGCATCTTTATCTTTTTCTTTTTATCGTGCGGCGGCTGTTATTTGCCGGTATCGCTCGCAACAGCATCGGCAATCAGCTTTTCCAGCGTAGCCATATTGGCCTCCTGATCAATGCCGCCCATGATCGGCTCCCCAACGATGTTGCCCTGACGGTCCACAACACAGGTTGTGGGGAAAGCCATGATGCCCAGTGCAAACTTGCCGGCCTCGCTGCCAGGATCAAAGTAGATATTGCGGAAGGATGCGCCTGCTGATTCCAGAATTTTCTTAGCGGTGGCGATATTGTCCGCGTTGCCGTCCAGCGTCTCGGTATTGACGCCGATGACCTCGCCGCCCTGCTCCTTGATGCGCTGGTTGAGTGCGTCAAGGTCATCCATCTCATCCACGCAGGGCTTGCAGCCGCTGAACCAGAAGTTTACAACGGTGAACGCATTGTTGGCAAACAGGCTGCTGTCAACGCTGTTGCCATCAAGGTCCTTGCCCTCAAACTGTGGGAAGGTGCTGCCGTTCTCCGCTGCGCTCTGGCTGGTGGCTTCATCCTGAGGAAGGGCTGTAATCTGATTTTCGATTTCCCGGATCTTATCAGCGTCCGCTTTGAGGGAGGCGTACTCTTCCTCGGTGAACTGATCCTTCGCGTTATCCACGGCATCCATAAGGAAATCGCCGTAATTGTTGTTGAGGGTGGTCTGTGTCACATTTTTGTCCATCGAGGCAAAAACTTTTTCCCACAGTTCATTGTTCAGAATATCGTTTTCCTCTGCCAAAAGCTGCTCCTCGGTTTTGGTCTGTGCGGCGGAGGCTGCTTGCGGTGGAGGCTGTTTCACTGCTGGCGGTGGAAGCTGCTTCGCTGCCGGCGGAGGTGCCTGCCTGCTGGCTGCCGCAGGCGGCGAGGGAAAATACCAGAACCAGGCTGGTCAAAATTGCTGCAATTCGTTTCATACTCAAATCTCCTTATTGTTATCTGCCTTATCGCCAAAGCCGTACTGATAGTGTATCGCCTTAGTCGGGCAGGATTTTATACACATACCGCAGCGGATACACTCCGCGTGGTTTGGCGTCTTGGTAATATCCACATCCATCTTGCAGGCCCGCGCACAGGCACCGCAGGATACGCACTTATCGGTGTCCACCCGCATCTGGAAAAGAGATACACGGTTCATGACCGCGTAAAAGGCCCCCAGCGGGCAGAGCCACTTGCAAAATGGGCGGTAAAACACCACACTGGCAACAACGACCGCCAGCAGGATACAGAACTTCCAGCTGAACAGCTTGCCGAGCGCGGCGCGTATCCCTGCATTGGTCAGCGAGAGGGGGATTGCGCCCTCCAGCACACCCTGCGGGCAGAGATACTTGCAGAAGAACGGATCGCCCATTCCCATCTCATTGACAACAAACGCAGGCAGCAGCACCACCATGATGAGCAGCACGGCGTATTTCAGATATCGCAGCGGCTTCAGACGCTTGGTGGAGCGCTTGGGCGATGGGATCTTATGCAAAAGCTCCTGCAGCCAGCCAAACGGGCAGAGAAAGCCGCAGATAAGCCGTCCCAGCAGCACCCCCAATAAAATCAGGATGCCGGTAATATAATAGGAAAATCGGAATTTTGACGAGCCGACCACTGCCTGAAACGAGCCGATCGGGCAGGCCCCCGCCGCACCCGGGCAGGAGTAGCAGTTCAGCCCCGGCACACATACTGTTTTGCCCTTGCCCTGATACAGAACACCCTTGGCAAAATTCGGCAGGTGAATGTTCGTCAACAGCGCTGCACCTGCTTGAAACCAGCCCCGGAAACGGGCCAGAAAAGAACCGTTTTTCTTATCCAATGCCAACACACTCCATACACAACCGGATAGCCTTTGCCAACACCGTATCTGCCTCCCCACGCCAGATGCCGAAGCCGATCATCAAAACGGCGGCCAACAGCAGCACCGACTGGGCGATTGCTTTTTTGTTTATCATTTGCGGTTGCCCCTTTCTGCTTGATGAGAACAGTATACACCCACCGATATAAAATTTCTGCTAAGAAAAAATTAGCACAGACTTTATCGAAATCTGCTATAATGACTATTATAAAGGTATTGCTGCCGTGCTTTTGCCTTGTGCAGCGCCAAAAAACATCTTAGGCAACACCGCACAATTCCCGCCTGACGGCTTAAGCACCGCTCCGGCGGCTGCGGCACGGCATCTGCGTTGCCAAAATGCTCGATAATGTCGGGTTGCGGTACCCGCATCGTGCCTCGGGGGCAACAGCCCCTCGCACTCTGCGACCGCTGCCCCTGCTTCGGTTCGCTGTTTCCGCCACTGGCGGCGCTCACCTTTGCAGCATCCAGTATTATCTGCGCTTTTGGCTTAGCAGCTGCCGCACCTCGCTCGCCGTATCGGCACTTAGAATTATGCGGTATTGCCCTTATAAATGCGGGAGATGATCGCTTATGCGCCTTTTGTTGATAGAGGATGAACCTACTCTGCGGGAAAGCGTGGCTAAAAAACTGCGCCGTTCCGGCTACGAAATGGATGACTGCGGTGACGGAGAGACCGCGCTCGAGCTGCTTGCAGCAGAGCGGTACGATCTTGTCCTGCTTGATCTCAATCTGCCGAAGGTGAACGGCATGACCGTTCTGCGCACGCTGCGCAAGACCGACCTTGAAACGCCGGTACTAATTCTGTCCGCCCGCAGCGAAATTTCCGACAAGGTGGAGGGGCTGGACGCGGGTGCCAATGATTATCTGGCCAAGCCGTTCCACCTGGCTGAGCTGGAGGCCCGTGTGCGCAGCCTGACCCGGCGGCAGTTTATCCAGCGCGATGTATGCCTGCGGTGCGGGCGGCTGACCTTCGACACCAAGAGCCGCCTTGCCATGGCGGATGGCCAGCCCATTCCGCTGACCCGTAAGGAAAGCGGCGTGCTGGAATATCTGCTGCTGCATCAGGGACGCCCTGTCAGTCAGGAAGAGCTGATTGAGCATGTCTGGGACAGCAGTGTCGATGCGTTCAGCAACTCGATTCGCGTGCATATCTCTGCACTGAGAAAAAAGCTGCGCACCGCACTGGGGTACGACCCCATCCGAAACCGCATCGGTGAGGGGTATGAGTTGGAGGAAAACGAACCATGAACCGCATATCTTTTCAGTGGCGGATCACGCTGATGACCGCCGTACTGATTGCAGGGGCCTGCATCTGCCTGAATCTGCTGCTCTACCGCTCTGGTGCCACTGGTATGGACAACCTGAACGGGTATGTCCTGCAATACCAGCAGAATGATGATGAAAACCTGATGATTGAAATCCCGGACGACCAGATGTCGGATTTTCTTACACAGTTTTCGCAGGAGGTCTACGATGCCAAGGCTGTTTTCGGCCGCAAGGGCTGGTGCATCACAGCAGCAGTAACGCTGCTGAGCGCGGCGATTGCCTATTTTGTCAGCGGCAAGGCTCTGGAACCCTTGAAAAAGCTTGCACAGCAGGCCGAACGCATTGATCAGGACAGCCTTGTGGAGGTTCGCTTAGAGGAAAACACGATTCCGGAATTTCGCGACTTGAGCCAGTCTGTCAACCGCATGCTGGACCGGCTGGCGCATTCCTTTGACCTGCAGCGTCAGTTTGCCGGCAATGCCGCCCATGAGCTGAAAACACCGCTGGCCATCATGCAGGCAAAGCTGGAAATGTTCGCTGAAGAACACCCCGACGCCGACAGCGAGATCACCGACCTGCTCCGCTTTCAGACGGATCAGGTGTCCCGCCTAGCAAATCTTGTCCGCACACTGCTGGAAATGAGCGATCTGCAGTCGATTCCGCGCGAGGATCATATCGAGCTGGCCCCGTTGGCCGATGAGATCGTGGCTGACCTGACCCCGCTGGCACAGCGCCGGAGCATCACCCTCTTTCAGGAATGTGAGGATGTCAGCATCAAGGGCAGCGACACCCTGATCTACCGCCTGCTCTTTAATTTGGTTGAAAACGGCATCAAATACAATACCCCCGGCGGTTCTGTGCATATCACGATCCGGCAAAAGAAAAGCAGCGCTGTGCTGCGTGTTGCAGACACAGGCTGCGGCATCCCTGAGGAGTATCGGACAAGTGTGTTCCAGCCCTTTTTCCGGGTAGATAAATCCAGAAGCCGGGAGATGGGCGGCGTAGGCCTGGGGCTTGCGCTTGTACGGGAGATTGCCCTGCTGCATGGCGGCACCGTTACAGCTGAACCGGCTGATGGGCATGGGACGGTTTTCACAGTCACCCTGCCGATACAAGCTTGACAGCCGTCTGCAGTGCCTTATTTCTCTGCCAATTCTGCCACCGGCTTTGCCTCACTGGCGGCGATGGCAGGCTGCAGCTTGTTTTCCAGCCTGGTCTTTTGCAGCATATTGATGACATGGTATTTTACGGTTGAAGGCTCCACACAAAGCGCCTTGGCGCTCCCGCTGTAGGAAATCCCGCGCACCAACAGGCGCAGCACGCGCATCTCGGCGAGGGTAAGATCGTACCGATGCTCTGTCTGTGGTGGAGGACACCTGCACCCACACCACCGAGACCGAAAAGTGCGACCCCGTCAAGGACGACAGCTCGAGCGGTTCAAGTACCGACAGCGATGGTTTCGGCGGAAGCTCGGGCGGGAAATTCTACACAGTACTGCTTTCGCTGTCACATTTTATTTTTCTCTACGTTGAAAGTATGCTATCTGGCATGGTATAATCTTGTTATTCAATCAAACATATATCAGGAGGGCTGTTGCCATGGCTGCAAACGCCGTTGACTTTGCGGGCACCCTTTGCGGATGCCGGTACGAAAAAGAACTGGAAACCCATTTTCGGGACTGTCTGCTGTTTTACATTGACGGGCGCATTCGGTTTGAGCGCTATTGCTATGGCGAGGCAGCCTGCCTGGTGTTCAGCCTGTGGGCCAACGGGCTGGACGAAACCGGCAAGATTTTGTGGGTGAAGGAACCGGAGTTTGAGGTAGACCAGAAAGCGATTCCCCGTGTGATTACCGATGTACAGGAAAACGGTACTGCCATGCAGGTGGACAACCAGCGCAAGCGCTATGTAAAAACCGAAGAGTTTGACGAGGACAAGCCCAACGGATATGGCCGTTTCAAAGTTTTTCTGCTGCGCCGCAAGCTGAAAAAACACTAAGCCGCGCGGGCGTTCCTGCGCACCCTTTTATTCTATTCACATTTATCAGCAAGCGAAATTGCCCCCGGCGTACCGCGCAAAGCGGCACATCCGGGGGCAATTTTTATTGATTCGATTATTCAGCGGTGGGGTTCTGCGCCGTCATTCTTTAGCAAATTAAAAGTGCTCCACACCCTCGCTGGTCACGCGGGCATAGATCAGCGGCGGAACTTCCGGCTTTTCGGCACCGATGGTCAGGCCGCCAACATACATTTCTTCCGCTGCGGCAAACAGGGTGTCATCATCCGCATACAGGGTGCAGATCGGCTCCCCTGCCTTGACGGCATCGCCCAGCTTTTTGTGCATGATGATACCGGCAGCAAAATCGATGCTGTCCTCTTTTTTAATGCGGCCTGCACCCAGCAGCACGCTGGCGTTGCCGATACGCTCCACATCGTTCTGCACGATGTAGCCATCCGCCGGGGCACAGATATCGTGGGCATATTTGGCCTTGCGGAAAAGCGAGGCATCCCGCAGAACGCTGGTGTCCCCGCCCTGGGCTACAAACATTTTGCAGCAAATCTCAAAGGCGGAACCATCGGCAATCACCTGTTCCGCCATGGCGCGGCAGGCGGCCATCTCCCCCTTACCCGCCAGATACAGCATATTGGAGGCCAGCTGCAGGCAGACTTCGGTCAAATCCGCCGGGCCTTTGCCCTGCAGCACGGCCATGCTCTCAGCCACTTCCAGCGAGTTGCCGATGTTATGGCCCAGCGGGGTGTCCATATCGGTAATCAGGGCTGCCACTTTGCGGCCATGTGCCGTGCCGATGGAAACCATCAAGCGGGCAAGCTCCACGGCTTCGTCCAGGTTCTTCATGAACGCACCGCTGCCCATTGTAACATCCAGCAGGATCGCATCCGAACCAGCCGCCAGCTTTTTGCTCATGATAGAGGAAGCAATCAGCGGAATGCAGCCTACCGTTGCCGTAACATCCCGCAGGGCGTACAGCTTTTTATCCGCCACCGCAATTTTGCCGCTCTGGCCAATGACTGAGATACCGATCTCATTGACCTGCTTAAAGAATTCTTCCTGCGTCAGTGAGGTGCGGGTGCCGGGGACGGACTCCATCTTATCAATGGTGCCGCCGGTATGGCCCAGGCCGCGGCCGCTCATTTTGGCAATTTTTACGCCGCAGGCTGCCACAATGGGGGCAATAACCAGGGTGGTTTTATCCCCCACGCCGCCGGTAGAGTGTTTATCTGCTTTGATGCCCTGAATGGCGGAAAGATCCACCATATCGCCGGAATGTGCCATCACATCAGTCAGTTCAGCCGTTTCGGCATCGGTCATACCGCGCAGGTAAATTGCCATCAGCAGGGCGGACATCTGGTAATCCGGCACACTGCCATCCACATAACCGTTGACGGCAAAGGCAATCTCTGCCCGCGTCAGGGTTCCGCCATCGCGCTTTTTGGCGATGATATCATACATACGCATTTGGGGTTCTCCTATCTTTTTATGTGCACCTGAAAAATAAGGCGAAAGCAGCTGGCAGGGTTTTATCCTGTCGGCTGAATTGCTGATTCTTCTGGTACACTTTTGTTAAGGCAATACCGCATAATTCTAAGTGCCGATACGGCGAGCGAGGTGCGGCAGATGCTAAGCCAAAAGCGCAGATAATACTTTGTGTATTATCGAGCATTTTGGCAACGCAGATGCCGTGCCGCAGCCGCCGGAGCGGTGCTTAAGCCGTAAGGCGGGAATTATGCGGTGTTGCCTAAAACGCAAAGCGCCCGCCCGGACCGGCTTGCACAAGCCTGCGGGGCGGGCACTATTGCTGGTTTTATCTGCGGGGCTTAACGGCTGCCCTTATCGTAAGGGATGCCTTCGGCCTTGGGGGCCTGGGAGTTCTTGCTGGTAAAGGCAAGAATAACCATGGAGGCAATGAACGGCATCATGTTATAAATGTTGCTGGACCAGCCAAGCTGTGCCAGAACGGTGGAATCCGCAATGTTGGCAAGGCTCTTGAAGACGGCAAAGAACATGGCCGCGCCAAAAATGTTGAACGGCTTCCACTGGCCAAAGATCATAACGGCCAGTGCCAAAAAGCCGGTACCGGCAACGCCGACTTCAAAGTTCCAGGTCTGCACGCTGGGGATAACGTAAGCCAGGCCGCCAACACCGCCCAGGAAACCGGAGATCAGCACACCGGCATAGCGCATGCGGTAGACGTTGATACCAACGGAATCCGCTGCCTGGGGGTGCTCGCCGCAGGCGCGCAGGCGCAGGCCAAAGCGGGTCTTATACATAACAATGTAGCTGACAACCAGCAACACAATGCCCAGCGGGATAAAGATGCTGAGCTCCAGCCCGCCAATGGAGAACAGGAACGGCTTGTTGGTGTAGCTGATTTTGGCGGAGGTAGAACCGTTAAAGTTCTTGGCCAGAATCATGGCAATGGCGGTTGCCAGCATGTTTAGCGCCGTGCCGCCGATGGTCTGGTCGGCTTTTAAGTTGATGGAAGCAAACGCCAGCAGCAGCGAGTAAAGCATGCCGCAGACCGCTGCTGCCACAACGGCAGCCAGAACGATGAGCGCCGGGGCCATGGTGGTGGGCAGCGATGCGGTAACCAGCACGCCTGCCAGGCCGCCGACAACCATGATGCCTTCCAGCGCGATGTTGATTACGCCGGAATGCTCGCTGAACATGCCGCCAAGGGCAACCAGCATCAGAACAATGCCATACAGCAGGGTGTATTTGATAAGCAGCAGCATATCACTTGCCCTCCTTTTCCGGTTTGGTCACTGCCTTGGCTGCCGGTTCGGCATTGGCGTTGGCGGTGTCCTTTTTTTGGATCAGCTTTTTTTCAAACAGCGTGCGGAACAGCATGGAGAATGCGCACAGGTAGATGATAATGCCGGAGATCAGGTCAGCAATTTCGCTGGGGAAATACTTGGTGGGCAGGTATGCGCCGCCAACGCTGATATGACTGATGAACAGCGAAGAAAAGATGGTGCCGATGGGGTTCGAGTTTGCCAGCAGTGCGGTTGCAATGCCGTTAAAGCCCATAGCAGGCAGGCTGGTGGAGTTCAGGGGGTTCCACTCACCACCGCCGGACAGATAGAACAAACCGGCACCAAAGCCTGCCAATGCACCGGCAATCGTCATGGACAGAATAACGTTTTTCTTTTCATTGATACCGGCATAGCGGGCGGCGTTCTTGTTCAGGCCAACGGCTTTCAGCTCATAGCCAAAGGTCGTTTTTTCCAGCACGACCCACACCACAATGGCCACGATGATGGCCAAAAAGATGGCGATGGTGGTGTTGCTGGTGTGGAACAGTTCGCTCATCCCGCAGGAAGGAATCTGCGCCTGCGGGGCGTTGGTGGCCAGCTTCCAGGTGCGGGTGTTATGCGCATCATACATCACGCCAGAGCCGCGGCCATAGATGATCTCATTGACAAGGTACAGACCGATCCAGTTGAACATGATGGAGGTAATAACTTCGTTGATGTTCAGGTACGCCTTAAAGATGCCGGGAATGGCCCCCCACACCGCGCCGAACACAGCGGATACCAGCAGGCACACCCACCAGGGCATGCCCAGCACAATGGCAAAGTACAAAGCGCCGAAAGCGCCCAGCGTATACTGCCCTGCTGCGCCAATGTTGAACAGGCCGGTTTTGAACGCAAAGGCAACCGAAAGGCCGGTCATGATCAGCGGGGCGGTCTGGGTCAGCACCTTGCCGCAGCCATACGGGAAGTCATAAAAGCCGCCCTGCAAAATGCGCCAGAAGCCATCCACCAGGGCGTGCTCCGGGTTGATGATAAACAACGCAATCAGGCCGATGACCAGGCCGATGACAATGCACATGAGTGCAGCCAGAACGCCGCTGCTGTTTTGGCGGATGGTTGTGCCCAAAGAAGGCTTGTTTTGTTTTGCCATGGTTTACTTTGCCTCCTTCTTTTTTGCACCGGCCATATACAGGCCCAGTTCCTGCACGGTGGTGGTCTTGGGATCAAATTCGCCCACGATCTCGCCTTCGTACATCACCAGGATGCGGTCTGAAAGGTTCATAACCTCATCCAGTTCCAGGCTGACCAGCAGCACAGCCTTACCGGCATCGCGCTGGGCAACAATCTGCTTGTGAATATACTCAATGGCTCCAACATCCAGGCCGCGGGTAGGCTGCACAGCCACCAGCAGCTTGGGATCCTTATCGATTTCGCGCGCGATGATGGCTTTCTGCTGGTTGCCGCCGGACATGCTGCGGGCAATGGTCACACTGCCCTGGCCGGAACGCACATCGTACTGCTCAATCAGGTGGTCAGAATACTTGCGCACTTCATCCGCCTTGATAAAGCCATTATGCTGGAACTGCGGCTGCCAGTAGCGCTGCAGCACCATGTTCTTTTCCAGCGTGTAATCCAGCACCAGGCCGTACTTATGGCGATCCTCCGGGATATGGCTCATGCCGTCCTTGGAGCGCTGGCGGATGGAAGCGTGGGTGATGTCCTGTCCATCCAGCGTGATCGTACCGCCGGAGATTTTTTCCAAACCGGTCAGGCCGTACACCAGCTCGGTCTGACCGTTGCCCTCAATACCGGCAAGGCAGACGATCTCACCCGCGCGAACGTCAAAACTGACATTGCGCACCGCATCTTTTTTATGGGTGCGGCTGGGCACCGTCATGCCCTGCACGCTCAGGATGGTTTTGCCGGGCTGGGCGGGCTTTTTGTCCACCACAAACTCAACATCGCGGCCAACCATCATGCGGGAAAGCTCTTCCTTGCTGCTGTTGGCAATATCCACGGTGCCGATATACTTGCCCTTGCGCAGAACCGTGCAGCGGTCCGCCACGGCCATGATCTCGTTCAGCTTGTGGGTAATAAACAGGATGCTCTTGCCCTCAGCCTTAAAACCGCGCATGATCTCCATCAGTTCGTCGATTTCCTGCGGAGTCAATACAGCGGTGGGTTCGTCAAAAATCAGAATTTCATTGTCACGGTACAGCATTTTCAGGATCTCAACGCGCTGCTGCATGCCAACCGAGATATCGCTGACCAATGCATCCGGGTCTACACGCAGGCCGTATTTTTCCGAAAGCTCCACGACCTTTTTGCGGGCGACCTCTTTTTGCAGAAATCCCGCTTTGCAGGGTTCCACACCCAGCATGATGTTATCCAGCACAGAGAAGCACTCCACCAGCTTAAAGTGCTGGTGGACCATGCCGATGCCAAGGTCGTTTGCATCGTTGGGGTTATTGATCTTGACTTCCTTGCCGTTTTTCTTGATGACGCCCTGTTCCGGCTGGTACAGGCCGAACAGAACGCTCATGAGGGTGGATTTGCCGGCGCCGTTTTCGCCCAGCAGGGCATGCACTTCGCCTTTGCGCAGCTGGAGGGTGATGTTGTCGTTTGCCTTGATACCGGGGAACTCCTTGGTAATATTCAGCATCTCAATGACAAAATCTTCAGCCAATCCGCTCACGCTCCTTTCACGAATCAAAGTATTGGGGCTGCCCTGCCGCCAAGATAGCTCTGGAACCCCGGCCCCACAGCAAAATTTGTGCAAAGCTGCCGCGGCGCACCGTGCAGCTTATGCACCGGCACAGTGCGCTTATTAGTTTTATTATACAGTTTTTTTGCTGAAACCACAAGTAAAATCTTGCATTTTTGGCCCCGGGGCGGGGTTTATTTTGCAAATGGTTGCAAAAACGCCCCGGCTGCCGCAAAAAGCAGGGCCAGGGCGTTTGTTTTTCATAATATTACTTTAGGCAACACCGCACAATTCCCGCCTTGCGGCTTAAGCACCGCTCCGGCAGCTGCGGCACGGCATCCGCGTTGCCAAAATGCTCGATAAGACATCCAGTATTATCTGCGCTTTTGGCTTGGCATCTGCCGCACCTCGCTCGCCGTATCGGCACTTAGAATTATGCGGTATTGCCTTTATTCTATTTTGTTTTCTACGCATCAATGTTCCATTCTCCAGAATGCGCAGGAGTACGGGGGCAGATCGCTGCCGCCGCCAAAGTCATGCGGCTGGCCGGTGATCAGATCCACCGCGGTGCCGCAGCCGGCGTTGAAATCCGCGTGGTAGGTCTCCCCTGCCGCGTTGATGGCCACCAGCACGCGCTCGCCATCCACACGGCGTTCAAAAATCAGCTGGCGGGGCTGCACCATCACATTGTGGTAGCTGCCCCAGCGCAGGGCGGGGCTTTCGGCGCGGGCTTTGGCCAAGGCAGAGATCCATTCGGTCAGTTCGTTTTCCTGCGGCTTTTCAATGGCGGGGCGCAGGGTGGCATCACCGTTTTTCTTATCGCCCTCCAGGCCCCACTCGCTGCCATAATAGACTGCCGGAACGCCGGGCATACCAAACAGCAGGCCGTAAGCCGGGCGCAGCATGGCTTTATCCGTCAGGATGGTGGCAATACGGCTGACATCATGGTTGTCCAAAAAGCTTAACAGGTGGCGGCCGGTGTACAGGCACCACTGCTCGGAGCCAAACTGGCGGTTCAGGCTATAGGCAATCTCGTGCATATTGGCGGAGTTAAAGCTGGAATACAGGCCCTTGTAGCATTCATAGTTGGTCACAGCATGGCAGGCACGGTCGTTCATCCAGCGGTTATAATCGCCGTGCAGTGTCTCGCCCATCAGGGCAAATTCCGGCTTGATGCTGTTGGCCAGGCCGCGCAGCTCTGCCAGGAAATCCAGATCCAGGCAATAGGCAACGTCCAAACGCAGGCCGTCGATATCATAGTCCCGTACCCAGCCGCGTACAGCGTCAAACAGGTGTTCCTTCACCGCCGGGTTGCGCAGGTTCAGTTTCACCAGCTCATAGCAGCCTTCCCATGCTTCGTACCAGAAGCCGTCATTATAACCGGTGTTGCCGTCAAAGCTGATATGGAACCAGTCTTTATAGGCGCTGTCCCACTTTTTCTCCTGCACATCGCGGAACGCCCAGAATCCGCGGCCCACATGGTTGAACACGCCGTCCAGCATCACGCGGATGCCGGCTTCATGCAGGGCTTTGCAGACAGCCTGGAAATCCTCTTTGGTCCCAAGGCGCGGATCAACGCGATTATAATCGCGGGTGTCATAGCCGTGGGCATCGCTGTCAAACAAAGGATTAAACAGCACACAGGTTGCGCCCAATTTTTTATATGTTCCACCCAGTCCAGCACGCGCAGAATACGGTGTTCCCCGGTCTGGTCGCTACCATCGTTTTGCAGCGGAGCACCGCACAGGCCCAGGGGATAGATCTGGTAGATTGTTGCATCATCAAACCACATAACTTTTACTCCTCCATTTTGTTTTTTCTTTTGGCAATGCCACGCAATTCCACGTGCCAATACAACGAGTGAGGTGCATCGGCTGCCAAGCAAAAAGTACAGATCATACCTTGTGTATTATCGAGCATTTTGTAACGCAGACGGCGTGCCGCAACCGCCAGGCAGGAATTGTGCGGTGTTGCCTCTTATTCATCTTTTCGCTTTCGCATCAGAACTTCTTTTTCAGCCTGGGGGCAATGCGCTGGCGGTACAGCGGGGTGATGGCCGTTAAGGCACGGTCACACAGCCAGAACGAAAGGTTGCCCAGCGCCAGCAACGCCAGCAGCATGGGGGTACCTTCGGCGGCAAACTCCTGCACCAGTTCCGGCGGGGCCAGCACCACGATCAGCAGCGCATACATGACGACCACCGCCGCATTGAAGCAGCCAAACTTGGCCATCCACCGCAGCACACCGCGGCGGATGTTGTTCAGCCGCACCCGCAGCACAGGGTAATACCCCAGCACCAGAACATAAAACAGCACCAGCTCTTTATCCGGCACCAGGAACAGCGAAAGCAACGACACAACCGCATACAACAACAGTGCATACTTTTTGCCGTAATCTTCCAGCACAGGAATGAGCAGAAAGCTGGCCAGCATGGGCGCGGCGTAAGTGCCGATCTGCAATACGTTGCCCACAAGCAGCACCACCACCGAGAGCGCACTAAGCACACCGCAGAGCGCAATTTTTTGAGATTCTGTTTTTCGCAAAGGTCAAAACCTCCTGTGTTGCATTTGCCGCACAAGAAGTATTATACACTACGCGAATAAAATGTGCAACATGACGAAGGCATTTATTTTAATGTCCTTCCCTGCCCGTTCGCCATAGTTGGCCGCACAGCGCTCTATTCTGCCATTTGCTGCACGGTAAAAAAGCGGTATCCCTTGGCCGCAAACCATTCAAGGATATCCGGCAATGCCTTGACTGTCTCGTGGGTGGCATTGGTATCGTGCATCAAAACAACACAAATCGGCTGGTCTTTGGCATCGTTCTGGACATTGCGCAGGATCTGGGCGGCGTTGGGGTGGCTGGCGGTGGCGTCCTCGGCGCACACGTTCCAGTCGATCCAGGCATAGCCTTTCTGCTCAGCCTGGGCTTTGAGCTGCTGCATGATCTGCCGTCCGCCGTATCGGTGGCTGACCGTGTTGGTGCTGCCGCCGGGGAACCGCAGCCAGTGGATAGCATCCACATCGATATAGTTCGCCAGCGTGGCGCGCAGAGCTTTGATATCCAGCCAGAAGTTTTCGGTGCTGCTGTAAATGCGGGAATAGGAATGGGACGCGCTGTGCAGGGCAATCTGGTGGCCCGCAGCCTCAATATCCGTTAGATACGACAGATAATCCTGGTTCGCGTCCTGTGCAGTGACAAAAAAGGTGGCTTTGGCATCACATTTTTCCAGCGCAGCCAGCACCTGCGGTATATTTGGAGGGGCCATCGTCAAAGGTCAGGCAGCAGATCTTCATGGCAGCGCCCTCCTCCCCCGGCAGCTGGGTGCCGCCCATAGCAAGGGTGGGCACAGAGAACGAAGCATCGGGAATGGTGGTTTCGCAGGCAGAATCGGCCGGGAACCACAACGGCCAAAGCAGCCCGATCAGCGCCCCCACCACAGCCGAAATGAGCAGCCCGGTCACAAACAGGCGCTGCTGCCTGTCATTGTTGGTTTCCCTGCGCATACACAAACGCCCCCTGCCGCACTGTTTTGTTCCAAACATATGCAGCAGGGGGCGCAAATAGATATAAGGCAATACCGCATAATTCTAAGTGCCGATACGGCGAGCGAGGTGCGGCAGATGCCAAGCCAAAAGCGCAGATAATACTGGATGCTGCAAAGGTGAGCGCCGCCAGTGGCGGAAACAGCGAACCGAAGCAGGGGCAGCGGTCGCAGAGTGCGAGGGGCTTTTGCCCCCGAAGCACGATGCGGGTACCGCAACCCGACATTATCGAGCATTTTGGCAACGCAGATGCCGTGCTGCAGCTGCCGGAGCGGTGCTTAAGCCGCAAGGCGGGAATTGTGCGGTGTTGCCATAATTTTGTAAGGCTCAGAACAGGTTGCGGGCGCGCAGGCGGCGGTCCAGATGGCCTTTGCTGCGCAGCCAGGTGCTGGGGGCAAACAATACCAGCATGGGGAAGATCTCCAAACGGCCCACCAGCATATCAAAGCTGAGCACCAGCTTGATCAGCGGCGAAAAATCCGCAAAGCTGACCATAGGGCCGACCAATTCCAGACCGGGGCCGATGTTGTTCAGGCAGGATGCCACCGCGGTAAAAGTAGTAACCAGGTCAAACTGGTTGATGGCCACCACCATGGTGGACAGCACAAAAATGATCAGGTAGAGGTTCATGTAGGTGCGCACGCCAAACACCGTTTTATCGTCCAGGGGCTTGCCCTCAAACCGGACGGTAGTGACAGCATGGGGGTGCAGCACCCGCATTAAATCCTGCTTGGCAGTTTTGCACATAATAATGATACGGCTGATTTTGATGCCGCCGCCGGTGGAACCCGCACAGGCGCCAAAGAACATGAGCAGCACCAGCACCGCCTTGGAGAAGGTGGGCCACATGTTAAAATCTGTTGTGGCATAACCCGTGGTGGTAATGATGGAAGCCACCTGGAAGAAAGAATAGCGCAGGGACTGCCACACATTGCCATACAAGTGGAAGATATTGCCCGCAACGGCCAGGGTGGAAGCTGCAATCACGCCAAGGTAGACCCGCATTTCCTCGCAGGCAAACGCTTCCTTAAAATGGCGGATGAGCAGGAAGAAATACACATTAAAGTTGATGCCGAACAGCACCATAAAGACCGCGGTGATCATTTCCACCGCCGGGCTGCCGTAAGCACCAATGCTGGCCGCACGGTTGCTGAAACCGCCGGTGCCCGCCGCGCCAAAGGCGGTGATCAGGGCATCGTACCAGGGCAGACCGACCAGGCGCAGCAAAATTGTCTGCACCACGGTAAGCACCAGGTACATGGCATACAGGATCTTGGCAGTATCGCGGATCTTGCTGGAGATTTTGCCCACCGAAGGCCCCGGCGATTCGGCGCGCATCAGGTGCATGGCGCGGCCATCGCTGACCGGCAGAACCACCATGGTAAACACCAGTACGCCCATGCCGCCTACCCAGTGGGTAAAGCTGCGCCAGAACAGCATACTGTAACTCATGGCTTCCACATCGCGCAGGATGCTGGAGCCGGTGGTGGTAAAGCCGGATACCGTTTCAAAAAAGGCATCCACAAAAAACGGGATATCGCCGCTGATGATAAACGGCAGCGCACCGAACACGGACATCAGCACCCAAGCCAGTGCCACGATCACAAGACCCTCGCGCGCATAGATCGCCGTGTTGGCGGGGCTGCGCAGCCCCAGAACAAGGCCCAGCACGGCCAGCCCCACCGCCGTTACCACAAAGGCAAACAGGCAGCTCCACTCGCCATAAATAACAGCTACAATAGACGGAGGCAGCAGCAGGGCGGCTTCAACCATAAAAATACGGCCCAGCACATACCCAAGCATGCGGTAGTTCATTCCGTTACCCCCTTGCCATAATATCGCGCAGATCGGTCAGATCGGTGTTGGTGGTAACAATGATCACATCGTCCCCTGCGCAGAAAGAATCGTTGCCGGACGGGATAATCGTCTTGCCGTTTTCGCGGATAATGCCCGCCACAAGGATATTTTTGCGCAGGTTCAGGTCCCGCAGCGGCACACCGGCAAACGGCACATCGGCGGTAACGCCGAATTCCAGCGCTTCCACCTTGCCGCCTACCAGACGGTGCAGGGTGCGCACATTGGTAGCCTGGCTGTTCTGCATGGCGCGCACATACTGTACGATCAGCTCGGTGGTGACAGCGCCGGTGGAAACCAGGCTGTCCACCAGGCCGCGCTCTGTCACCACATCGGCAAAGGATTTGCGGTTGATTTTAGCCACCACCTTGCAGTGGTTCAACTGAGAAGCATACATTGCCAGAATAATGTTGGTTTCGTCCAGACCGGTCAGCGCCACAAAGGCATCCATATCGGCAATGCCTTCCTCCGCCAGCAGCTCGCTGTCGGTGCCATCGCCCTGAATGATGAGCGCACGGGGGATTTTTTCGCTCATATCCTGGCAGCGGGCGGGATTGTTGTCAATTACGGTAACGTGCATGTTCATCTCGCTCAGTTCTTTGACGAGATAATACGCCATGCGGGAAGCGCCCACCACCATGACATTGTTGGCGCGCTCCTTGAAAATACCCAGGCGGCGGAAGAACTGTTCCAGTTCCTGCGGGGTGGCCATCAGGTAGATTGTATCCCCTTCTTCCAGGGTAAAACTACCGGTGGGAATGGTAATCTGTTTGCCGCGTGCCACGGCGCAGATCAGCATTTTGACCCGCATGTTGCTGTACAGGTCGCTCAGCTGCAGGCCGGTCAGGGGGTTGCCCTCGGTCAGGCGGTATTCCACCAGTTCAAAGCGCTGCTTGCTGAACTGTTCCAGCTTGAGCGCATTGGGGAAGCGCAGCACGCGGGCGATCTCGCGCGCCGTGGCCTTTTCGGGGTTAATGACCATCGAAAGGCCCAGTTCCTGGCGCATAAAGCGCAGCTGCTTTTCATATTCCGGGTTGCGGATGCGCGCAATGGTATGGCGGGTGTTCAGCTTTTTGGCAACCAGGCAGGCCAGGATGTTGATCTCATCGCTGTCCGTTGCGGCAATCAGCAAATCGGCGCCGCCTTCAAACGCTTCGGCCTGCACTTCATAGCAGCCGCCGTTGCCGGTCACGCCGCGCACATCGCAGATATTGCAGATATCATCCACAACGGTCGGGTTGCGGTCAATTACAACAATGTCGTGCTTATCTGCGCTGAGCTGCTGGGTCAACGCGCGGCCCACTTTGCCCAAGCCCACAACCACGATCTTCATTCGGTTTCCTCTTTTCCGCCAGATCCTTATGGCATACAGCTGCTGCGGTATCGGTTCAGGGACGACGCCAAACAGCAAAGCAGCCTGTCAAGGTGTTTCTGAAAGCAAAGAAAATGACAGATATTCCGCAAACACAAGCAGGATGTAAGGCAAAGAGCCGCTGGAGTCCTTTGTGGCTTCCAAGGCTTTTTAACGTAAAATCCGGCTGCATTTCTAGAAATAGACTATATTTTCGACTTTTCAGATACACCCCAAGGCCATATTAACACAATTTTAATGTTTGCTGGCAATACTGCATGTATTATAGCAGGCTTGCCGAAAAATGCAACTGGTCCCGCCGTGTATGCCGTACACTTTGGTCACTTTATGCAAAACTGCGGCGGCTTTTGCAGCAGGTTCACCTGTTTTTACCCGCCAAAAAGCAAAGCGCGCACAGCCCTTTGTTCAGGCCATGCGCGCCAGATGGATATTTCTTTATTCTTCTTTATTCTATTTTAATTATACATCCTGCAGTTCACCGCGGGAAGATGCTTTCAGGTAAGCATAGATGAAACCGTCCAGGTCGCCATCCATCACGGCCTGCACATTGCCGCTTTCATAGTTGGTACGGTGGTCCTTGACCAGGGTGTACGGCATGAACACATAACTGCGGATCTGGTGGCCCCAGGCGATTTCATTCTGCACACCCTTGATGTCATCCACCTTATCCTTGTGCTGCTGCAGAGCGATCTGGTACAGCTTGGCTTTCAGCATTTCCATGGCGTACTCACGGTTCTGCAGCTGGCTGCGCTGGGTCTGGCAGGAAGTGACAATGCCGGTGGGCTTGTGGATCAAACGCACAGCGGAAGACGTTTTGTTGATGTGCTGGCCGCCTGCACCGGAAGAACGGTAAACCTGCATTTCAATATCCGCCGGGTTGATCTCGACTTTAATATTGTTATCCAGTTCCGGCATAACCTCCAGGCTGGAAAAGCTGGTCTGGCGGCGGGCGTTGGCATCAAACGGGCTGATGCGCACCAGGCGGTGCACGCCGTTTTCACTTTTCAGCATACCGTAAGCGTTGGCACCCTTAATCATCATAGAAGCGGACTTGATACCGGCTTCATCGCCTTCCAGCACATCCAGAACTTCCACGGTGTAGCCGTGGGCTTCGGCCCAGCGGGTGTACATACGGGTCAGCATCTCGGCCCAATCCTGTGCTTCGGTGCCGCCGGTGCCTGCATGGAAAGTCAGGATAGCGTTGGAATGGTCGTACTCGCCGTTCAGCATGGTCATCAGCTGCAGTTCGTCAATGGATTTCTCCACGCCGTTCACAGCTTCTTCGCCTTCTGCTGCCAGAGAGGGATCATTTTCTTCCTCAATCATTTCCAGCAGGGTCTGGGCTTCCTCGTACTGGGTGGAAAGTTTGCCGAAGCGCTCCAGCTTATTTTTTACTTCGCCCATCTCGCTGATGACTTTCTGGCTTTTTTCCTGGTCATCATAAAAACCGGGCAACGTCATCTGGTGTTCCAGCTCTGCCAGGCGCTTTTCGCTCGCTTCAATGGAAAGGGCATCGCGCAGGTCGTTTACCGCAGTTTCCAGCCCGCCGAGCTTAAATTTCAATTCGTCAATGGTGATCATATTTGCTACCCCTTGGTCAATCATTAAAAATAAAGATACGCATAAATCAAGATGCTATCAGTATAACGCAAATCTTATTTCTTGTAAAGAGGTATAAAACACACGGCATGATCTGCACGTTACAGGCGTGCAGATTAAAATCGGCTTCTACTTTTTTGATACACACCAGCTATCGGCAGGCCAAAATCTGCAAATATTCTGCAAAAATCCGCTTTCTGCCCGCTTATTCACGAAAAGTTCTTTGCTTTCCATGGACATATGGTGTATAATATGGCTAAATTATTTCGTTTGCGCCTTTTTGGCCGCAGCGGAACAAGATGGATGGGCAGGATAACACTCCCCGCCCTGAAAAATTCGGAGGACCACACATGGCTGATTACAAGGGCAATACCTGCCCCGTATGCAAACAAAAATTCAAAGAAGCAGATGATATCGTTGTCTGCCCGGACTGCGGCACACCGTACCACCGCGAATGCTGGAAAAAGGTCGGTGTCTGCGTGCATCAGGCAGACCACGCCGCCGGGTTTGAATGGACCCCGGACAACGTGATTTCCGACCGGCCGGATGATATCGTCTGCCCCAACTGCGGCACCCATAACCCGCTGGGCGCAAAATACTGCAACCACTGCGGCGTTTCGCTGCCGGACCACCCGGATAACGTGCAGTACCAGCAGGATCACCCCGCCCCCGGCGGCAACGGCCCGGTGTACGCCAACGGCAGCTACCAGGCCGGCGGCGCCCCGCAGTATCGCCAGGCACCGCGCCAAGAACAGGCACCCGACCAGGACTTTTTCAGTGCAGGCAGCATGGGGCCGGATGGCTTTACCTGCAAGGAAGTCGGCCCCGATGACCCGATTGACGGCATCAAGGCGCGGGACTGGGCCAGCTATGTTGGGCCGTCCAGCATTTATTATATGATGCAGTTCTTCCGCATGCAGGAAACCCGGCGCAAGGCAGTCATCTCGTTCTCCGCCTTTTTCCTTGGGCCTTTCTATTTCTTCTACCGCAAAATGTGGAAGCAGGGTGTTCTTTTTGCGCTGCTGGATTTTATTGTAACGCTGCCTTCCCTGCTGTACCTGATGGCGGTATCCGGTGCGGAGTGGATGGTGGGTATGCCGTTTTTGCGGCTAATTCCCACGGCCATGCAGGTATGCTATGTGCTGAACTTTATCCAGATGGTTATTCGCGGCCTGTTTGCTGTGTACTGGTATAAAAAAGAAAGCGAACGCCGCATTCACCGCGTTTATGACCGCTGCCCCGAAGGCCCGCAGCGCAGCGATGCCCTGGCCGCAACCGGCGGCACCAGCTGGGCAGCCGTTTTTATCTACCTTGGTGTTTACATCGCAGCCGGGGTTCTGGGATCTTTCCTGATGGGACCGGACCTGAACGCCGTAATCCGGTTTTTGACGATGTAAAAATATGAAGAAGTAAGGATAAGCGATATTTCAGGAGGAAAACGTATGAAAACAGCATTGGTCATTATGGCAGCCGGCATCGGCTCCCGCTTTGGCGGCGGCATCAAGCAGCTGGCCGCTGTCGGCCCCAACGGCGAGATCATCATGGATTACTCCATCCATGATGCCATCGAAGCCGGGTTTGACAAGATTGTCTTTATCATCCGCCACGACATTGAGGAGGCTTTCAAGGAAGCCATCGGCAACCGCATTGAAAAGACCTGTGCCGACCTGGGCATTGAGATTGCCTATGCTTTCCAGGAGAAGGACGCCATCCCCGCCGGGTACGAAGTTCCCGCTGAGCGCAGCAAGCCCTGGGGCACCGGCCAGGCAGTTCTGGCCTGCAAGAATGTCATCAAGGAGCCGTTCGCCGTTATCAATGCTGACGACTACTACGGCAAGGAAGCTTTTGTCCAGATTCACAACTTCCTGCAGGGCTACACCCCGGACAAACCGAACGCCCTGTCCATGGCCGGCTTTGTTTTGAAGAACACCCTGAGCGACAACGGCGCTGTGACCCGCGGTGTCTGCCAGATGAACGCCGAAGGCTACCTGACCGATGTTGTGGAGACTTCCGGCATTGAAAAGACCGCTGACGGCGCTGCCGTTGAGGGCAAGGCCATTGACCCGGAGAGTCTGGTTTCGATGAATTTCTGGGGCCTGACACCGGAGTTCGTGAAGGTGCTGGAGGACGGTTTTGTGGAGTTCTTTGAGAAGAGCGTTCCCGCCAACCCACTGAAGGCCGAGTACCTGCTGCCCATCTATATTGGCGAGCTGCTGGAAAAGAATGCCGTGACCGTTCAGGTGCTGCCCACCCATGACAAATGGTTCGGCGTTACCTATAAAGAGGATAAGCAGACCGTGATTGACAGCTTTGCCAAGCTGGTGGCCGATGGCGTTTACCAGAAAAACCTGTTCAGCGACCTGAAGCACTGAGCCTGCCCGTTGCAAACCGAATGAAATAAATCAAAGGGGTGAATCCCGGAGCCAGAGAATGTGCGAACCGCACAGAAATCTTTCCGCGGGTTCACCTCTTTTGATTGAAAACTGCAAAAGCATGGGATTTTGCACCATGGAAAGTGAGGGTAAAATGCGGTATCGTAAATGTAGGAGGGATGTACAGATGCCGAAACAAAACATCGAAGCCGTGAACATTTCCGCAATGACTGCTGAACAGCGTGATGCCGCACTTGCCCTGGATGTGGAGCGCCTGCTGCGCTTTGGCCGCAAACACAAGCTCATCAAGGAGCTGGATGCCATTGTAGCCCGCAACACCCTGCTGGATCTGCTGGGTTTGGCCCAGCCCAGCGAGGAAAATGTGCCCAAAGAGGATTTTGACACCCCCGCTGCCCTGCTGGACGAGATGGTGGAGCTTGCCGCCGCCAAGGGCCTGTTTGACGGCAGTGTGCCGCAGTACCGCATCAACTTTGAAACCCGCATGATGGGTGCCCTGATGCCGCGCGAAAGCGAAGTCTGCCGCAAGTTCCGCAAACTGTATGCCAAGGGCGGCCCCAAAGCTGCCACGGACTGGTTCTATGATCTGTGCGTTGTGTCCAACTACATCCGCACGGCGCAAATTGCCAAGAACATCCAGTGGAACACGGCCACCCCTTACGGTGAGCTGGAAATTACCATCAACCTGACCAAACCGGAAAAAGACCCCAAAGTGATTGCCATGGAGCGGCTGCAGCCCGCTGCCAGCTACCCCAAGTGCATGCTGTGCAAGGAGAATATCGGCTATGCGGGGCGCATCAACTTCCCTGCCCGCCAGACCCATCGCATTGTGCCCATAAACCTGGCCGGTGAAACGTTCTATCTGCAATACAGCCCCTATGCCTATTTCCATGAGCACTGCATCATGCTGAACGACAGCCACAAGCCCATGGAGATGGACCGCCATACCCTGGCTGAAATTTTTGACTTTGTGGCACAGTTCCCCCATTACACCTGCGGTTCCAACGCTGACCTGCCTATTGTAGGCGGCAGCATCCTGAGCCACAGCCATTTCCAGGGCGGGCGCTATGTCTTCCCCATGCAGAAAGCGCATATCGCCGTACCGCTGCGCAACGCGCGCTACACCGGCGTGAAAGCCGGTATCGTCAACTGGCCGGTTTCCACCGTGCGCCTGGTAGGCCGCAGTTCCCAGGAAGTGCAGAATGCCGCGGACGACATCCTGCGCACCTGGCGTGATTACAGCGATACCAGCGTAGATATCATCGCCCACACCGGCGATACCCCGCACAACACCGTCACCCCCATTCTGCACTATGATGAGAATGACGGCTACATTCTGGACCTGGCGCTGCGCAACAACCGCACCACCGAACAGTATCCGGACGGCATCTTCCACCCGCACAAGGAATACCACAACATCAAAAAAGAGAATATCGGCCTGATTGAGGTAATGGGCCTGGCCATCCTGCCCGCCCGCCTGAAAGATCAGAGCGCCGCCATTGCCGATATCCTGACCGGTTCCGCCCCCAACACCAGCCGCGAAGCTGGCAGCCCGCTGGCTGTACACGCTGACTGGATCGATGGTCTGATCAAAAAGTACGGCACCGGCCTGAAGCGTGAAAAAGCCGAGGCTGTTCTGCGGGATGAGATCGGTATTGTGTTCAGCCATGTGCTTGAAAACGCCGGTGTCTTCAAGCAGGATGCCGCCGGGCAGGCAGCTTTCCTGAAATTTATGGAAAGCGTTGGTTACCGTAAGGCATAAAATGCGCGTTCCCGCCAAAAGCGGCAAAATATTTTTGATATCAAGCAAAATACACCTTGACAAAAGGTGATTCTGCTTGATATAATAAGTTGCTGTGTCAAGCAAGACACACATCCTTGCCCTTGCGTAAAGGCAAGGGCCTAAAGTCCAAAAGGAGGTGCACAGAAAATGGCTAAGTATGAAACCATGTTGGTTACCAGTTCTGCTCTGGATGAGGAGGCTTCCGCTGCCCTGATCGGCAAGTTCAAGTCCCTGATCGAAGCAAACGGTACGATCGATTCTGTCGATGATTGGGGCAAGCGTCGTCTCGCCTACCCCATCGAAGACGAAACCGAGGGCGTTTATACCGTGATCAAGTTCACCAGCGAGCCGGATTTCCCCGCTGAGCTGGATCGTAACTACCGTATCACCGAAGGCGTTCTCCGCAGCATTATCGTTGCCGAGGAAGCCTGATTGAGCGCCACGCACCTTGGTGTGCGTGTTGGGAAGGAGTAACTGAATTATGCTGAATGTGGTTGTTCTTATGGGCCGCCTTGTTGCGGACCCGCAGCTGCGCCAGACGACGACCGGCAAAAACGTGGCTTCGTTCCGCGTTGCCTGTGACCGTGGGCGCCGCGATGCCAATGGCCAGAACCAGGCCGACTTCTTTGATGTTGTCGCCTGGGACCGCTCCGCTGAGTTTGTCTGCCGTTATTTCCAGAAAGGTTCCATGATTGCCATTGATGGCCGTCTGCAGAGCCGTAACTATCAGGATAAGAGCGGCAACAACCGCACTGCGATCGAGATCGTGGCCAGTAACATTAATTTTGTTACTCCCAAATCCCAGAATCCCGCTGCTGGTATGGGCGCGCCGATGGCGTCCGCTCCGATTCCTGCAGCACCGGCTGATTATTCCCGTCCCGCAGCGCAGCCCGCTGCTCCCGCCTATTCGGCTGGCAGCAACGATGACTTTGCACTGATTGAGGACGAGGGCGATTTGCCGTTCTGAATCGATTATACCAATTTTACAAGGAGGTAACCGGATCATGGCTATGGATCGTTCTTCTCGTCCGATGCATCGCGGCCGCAAAAAGGTTTGCAGCTTCTGCGTTGATCGCATCGACCGCATTGATTACAAGGATCTGCCCCGCCTGCGCAAATACGTCAGCGAGCGTTCCAAAATCATTCCCCGCCGCGTCACCGGCACTTGCGCTTTCCATCAGCGCGAGCTGACCGTTGCTATCAAGCGTGCTCGCCATATGGCTCTTATGCCGTACGTCAGCGATTGATTTTAACGGCTGCTGAATAAGCACAGCAATCCCCCGCTGCTCAGGCTGCAAGGCCTGCGGCGGGGGATTTTTGTTTGGTTGATTTTTTATAAATAATAATGAATGGAGAATAAAGAATCATGTTGGTGCGCCGCCCGCGGCGGCGCGAATAAAATAGGTGGGCCGCTCTGGCCAGAATGCTTTTTGCCGGAGTAGCGGACCTGATTAAAATGTGACGCCGTGGGCGTCACACTCCCATTATTCATTATTCTTTATTCTTTTTTAATTCAATAAACGCGGCCCCGGCACAACAGGTTGTCTTTCCTGTAATGCCGGGGCCTTAGGTTTTTGCTATCACGGTGCTGCTGTTGCAGCAGGGTCTGTGCTGTCCGCCCAGTTGGGCTGTTCGGAGGGTGTGGGCGATGAATCCACCGCAAACGCATCGTTGCGTGCCCCGGCGATATACACCGTCACGACAGTCTCATCTGCATCAAACTTGGTGCCTTTGCTCACATCGCATTTTACAACGCAGTTCTCTGCGTACTGGCCATCGTTTTCAATGATCTGCATGCTATAGTTGATGCCGGATTCATCCAGCTTTTTGCTAGCGTTGTTCTGCGTCCAGCCGATGATGTCCGGCATTTCCACCAGCATGGGGCCTTTGCTGACTACTAACTGGATGGTGGGTGCCTGTTCCGTGACCAGCGTTCCGGCCACCGGCTCCTGCCTGATGACGCAGCCCTCCGGTACAGTGGAGCTGAAATCCTCCGTCATGGCAATCCGGTAATGGGTATACAGCGTGTTATTTTTGATATCGGTCTTATAGTTCTTTCCCACAAGGTCCGGGTAAACTTCCACATCACTGTTGGCCGTGCTGGAAGCCGATGTGCCGGTGGATGCCGCACCGGAAACTGCCGGTTTTGTATCGCTCCCCTTGCCGCCTTTCAGCAGACTCCACAGCAACAGCACCACCAACACAAAGATGACCACCATGGAAGCCGCCAGAATCTTTTTGGTGGATACCTGGTTTTCGCCTTTTTCAAACATGGCGTTCGCCACGGTGGGATCCGTCAAGGCGCTCATCAGCTCCGGTACCGTCTGCATCCGCTTGGCGGGGTCCAGCCGCATGGCGCAGGTCAGCACCTGAGAAAAATAGGTCGGCACACCAGATTCCAGG
>VOFC01002319.1_pt1 | contig 73767 bp, 103 predicted proteins | sample 5384161 | NCBI WGS metagenome assembly VOFC01 (sample SAMN12384722, study PRJNA508395) | human gut metagenome | isolation source: healthy gut B | host: Homo sapiens
GATCTGCATATTCCAGTGCAAGTCCGTACAGTTTTTCAGTCTGCACCGGATTCACCTGATAAAAGGACAACGGAGAAATCTGATACTTTACATTTCCAATATAATCTGTGATAAATCCCTGTCCCCACAGTACTTCATAAGAATTTCCCATGATGACGTTATCCCTGCGTGTATTCGGACTGAGCGTAATACTTGTCATTCCTTCAAGCTGAGTCAGTTTTTTAATCAGCCGGTCCGCTTTCGGTAATTTCGTTCCGTTGATCACAAGACAGACCATGATCTCTTTTGTTGTGAAATCCATACGCTGGATCATATACTGCAAAATAATTTATGAGAATCTCCGGATCAGGCCTTTGCCTGACTTTTCATCATACGCTGCAACACAATTTTCTTTCATATACTGCAAAATAATTTCGAGAATCTCCCGATTCTGCTCAACTGACCCACCGGCAAATACATTCTGTATTGCCGACGGAATAATATCATGGGCCATACTTTTTCTTTCTTCCGGTACTACATCCCCGATGATCGCATCTTTAGTAAACAGGGATTCCACGCGGCCTCTTTCGCCCCCAACAATGATGCCAACGGATTGTTTCGTGCTACGCACTCCCCACAATCTACGCCCCCGCTATTCGCATATCATGGTGCTTACGCCCCACTTTTATGCTCTTTATATCAGTGGGCGGGTCTCAAGGTCATTCTGAACCATACCAAAGTAAAATTCCAGTGCCGCTCTCAGATATGGATTGGAAATCTGACGGATATATGCCACCAGTTCCTCGTACATACTGTCCACACTTTTTCTCTGTTGTCGGCATATAATCAGCCGGATTATATTCTCCTTCCTGAGCCACCCGGATCTGACGGATGTTCATCTGAAGATTCCCGTTATAGTTAATGATATCTCCAAATACTTCGATAAAATCTTTCTCATCATAATCCGCAATTCCCTGTGAATTAGGATCCCATACCTTTCCGTCTAACGTTCCAGTCTTATCCTGAAGGATCAGATTGTCATAAGGCTTTCCATTTCTTGTCTCCGCAGAACGCTTTCCCTTACAAAGGTATACATTCCTGATTGTCTCGCCTTCACATAATCCACTAATATATCTCACTTCTATCCTCTTTCTATTATTTTTGATGTCGGGGCCAAAAGCCCCCGACTTTGATGCCTGCGGATTGCTCCGTGCTACGCACTCCCACAATCCTACCCTATTCGCATATCGTGGGATTATCATCCCACTTGCACTATTTTTTATCGCCAACATTCACAGTGAAATCAAGATCCACATATCCGTCAGCACCTTTTCTTTTTCCTTTAACCCGGATCACTGCATCGCTCTTTTCTTCCAGCACAGCCTTCTCATAGCTGCTCATACTGGAAACTGACTCACCGGAAACCTGCCAGATAATATCCCCGCTCTGGATTCCTGCTGCCATTGCCGGAGAATCAGGATCTACTTCAATGACATACAATCCTGACGGCATGCCTTCATTCTGCTGAAGTTCTCCCGTCACAGTCGTTCCGTAAATTCCGATATAAGGCACACTTTCCCCATTCGCCATCAACTGGATCCTGGATTTCAGATCAGAGATTGCATATGCATTCACCGTATGGTCTCCCTTATCTTCCCAGATATCATCTGAAATCATTCCGATTACTTCTCCGTCCATATTGAAAAGGATTCCTGTCGCACCATCTGAACCGGAAATATCTGTTCCGATCACTCCGCATTCGCCATCCCGGAATTTTTGCTGATATTCGGTGGAACTGATAATCCCATAACTGACTCCGTCCTCATATCCTAAGGTATTTCCAAGTGCAATCACTCCGTCCCCCTGAGCTGCAAGATTGAATTGCCAAGTTCTGCGACATGGATCGCATTCCAGGTTGCATCTGACAGCTCGTTCTTTGCCACACTGAATACTGCAAATCCACTGTTCTTATCTCTGCTTTTGACCGATGCCTTATAACTTGTACCGTCTACAAATTCCACCTGCCATTCTTCCGCATCTTTGCAGACTGACTCGCTGGCAAAGATCAGAAGCTCCTGTCCGTTATCCGCAGTGATCACTCCTGATACAGACGAGGTGATCCCCGTTGCCTCCGCATCCCAGTCTTCTTCCTCCGATGCCGCACTGACAGATACAACTCCCTTTTTGCTTCCTTTACAGCCTGATACATACTCTTAAGGATCTCTTCATAATTTTTCTTTGCTCAATGTCTGATCCACCGGATCATTCTGATTTCCTGCTGCCGCATCTTCCCTGCCCTGAAGGAGTATCATCTTCCGGGATCGTCACTGTCTCCGGTTTGCCTTTCAGCCACCTCTGTGCCGCCGGCTTCACCGCAAAAAATCCCAGGCTCGCAACTCCTCCGAAAAATCAGCCCGTACAGAGCGATCCTGACAAACTGCTGGATCAGCATCTTCCGGCTGATCTTTTTGGGCTTTATCGTCTCCTGCAGGAATGAATAAGATTCCTCTTCTTCCTGAGGCTTCTCCTGCTCTTTTTCATCTAACATAGGCACTGTCTCCCATACGAAAAAAGTCTTTCGTTTTCTAGTATAACTGATTTATTCTCATTGTTCAATATCGGATAAAAGCCTTTTCTTTACGCAAAGAATGGGGTACAATAGGACAGAGTTAATCCTAAAAAAAATATCAAGGTGGAATTATGAACCAGAAGACTTTATTTAAATTAGAATATGATAAGATCATTGCCCTGTTGGAGAAGGAGGCAACTTCTTTCCGCGGAGGGCAGCTCTGCCGCCGGTTAAAGCCGATGACAGATATCAATAAAATTAATACATTTCAGGAACAGACTGCGGCAGCGTTCACCAGGATTGGCCTAAAAAGGGACGCATTTCTTTCGGTGATGCTGCTCCGGTCGAAGAGTCCATGAAACGGCTGGAAGTCGGTGGTGCTTTAAGTATTTCCGAGCTGCTCCGCATCAGCCGTCTTCTCGGAAATGCTGCCCGGGTAAAGGCTTATGGCAGACATGATACACAGGAAGAATCCTGTGACTGTCTGGATGCTTTTTTTGAACAGCTTGAACCGCTTACCCCTCTGGCAAATGAGATTGAGCGGTGTATCCCCGGGGAAGATGAAGTCAGTGATGATGCAAGCTCCACATTAAAGCATATCCGACGCAGTATTAATGGGATCAATGAGCGTGTACATGCAACTCTGACCAGTCTTGTAAATGGTTCTCTGCGGACTTATTTACAGGATCCGATCATCACCATGCGGGGTGACCGCTACTGCATCCCGGTCAAGGCTGAATACCGTGGACAGGTTCAGGGACTGATCCATGACCAGTCTTCTACCGGTTCTACGCTTTTTATTGAACCTATGGCTGTCGTGAAACTGAATAATGACCTGAAGGAACTTTATGCCAGAGAACAGGAAGAAATCCAGATCATTCTTGCCGGTCTGAGTGAAGAAGCCGCCCAGTATATTGAAGAAATCCGGGCGGATTACCGTGCTTTGACCGATCTCGACTTTATTTTTTGCAAGAGGTGCATTGGCTCTGTCCATGAAAGCCAGCCGTCCGGTTTTTTAACGAAGAAAATAAAATCCATATCCGTGAGGGACGTCACCCGCTGCTGGATCCTAAGACGGTCGTTCCGATTACGGTCACTCTCGGAGAAGAGTTTGATCTGCTGATCGTGACCGGTCCAAATACCGGTGGTAAGACCGTTTCCCTGAAGACAGTCGGACTTTTTCTGTCTCATGGGGCAGGCAGGGCTGCATATCCCTGCCGGTGACCGCTCGCAGCTTGCAGTTTTTCATCAGATCTATGCGGATATCGGAGACGAACAGAGTATTGAGCAGAGTCTGAGTACTTTTTTTCTTCCCATATGACAAACATTGTATCGTTTCTTAAGAAAGTAGATTCACACTCTCTGGTCTTATTTGATGAGTTATGTGCCGGAACCGACCCGACCGAGGGCGCGGCGCTGGCGATCGCCATTCTTTCCCATCTCCATTCACAGGGGATCTGCACCATGGCGACGACTCATTACAGTGAGCTGAAAGTCTATGCACTTTCCACTCCGGGAGTAGAGAATGCATGCTGTGAATTTGATGTCCAGAGTTTACGCCCGACTTACCGGCTTCTGATCGGTATCCCCGGCAAAAGTAATGCCTTTGCTATTTCCGGGAAACTCGGACTCCCCGATTATATTATTGATGACGCAAGAGAGCGTCTGACGGAACAGGATATTTCTTTTGAGGATCTTCTCACCGATCTGGAGACAAGTAAACGTACGATTGAAAAGGAGCGGGAAGAGATTTCTGCTCTCCGCAAAGAGGCTGAAGAATTAAAATCGCAGGCAAAAAGAGCGGCAGGAAAAGCTGGACGAACAGCGTGACCGGATCCTGCGTGAGGCAAATGAAAAGGCAAATGCCATCCTCCGGGATGCAAAGGAAGTCGCAGATGAGACGATCCGCAAATTCCATAAAATTCGGCAAGGAAAATATTTCTGCGGCAGAGATGGAAAAAGAACGGGAACGGATCCGTAAGAAAGTCAATGATACTGCCGCTGCTTCTTCACTGGAAGTCAAAAACCGAAAAAAGAACATAAGCCTTCCGACTTTAAACTGGGAGAATCTGTCAAGGTTCTGAGCATGAACCCTGACCGGAACTGTCAGCTCTCTGCCGGATGCTCGTGGAAATCTGACAGTTCAGATGGGAATCCTTCGTTCCCAGGTCAATATTTCAGACCTTGAGATCATTGAAGAACCATCTTCATATGGTGCAAAGAAAATGAACCGCACTTCCAAAGGGAAGATCAAAATGGGGAAAAATCTCTCTGTCCGCCCGGAGATCAATCTGCTTGGACGAACTGTAGATGAAGCGGTTGCAGAACTGGACAAATACCTCGATGATGCACTGCTCGCCCATTTATACACGGTCCGTGTTGTCCACGGAAAAGGAACCGGGGCATTGCGTAAAGGAATCCATGAATATCTGCGTCGGCAGAAGCACGTAAAATCTTATCACCTCGCTGAATTTGGAGAGGGCGATGCAGGTGTTACGATCGTAGAACTCGGATAATAAGCCTGATAAATAAAAAGGAGGATCTTTCATGATAGGGAAACAAAAAAATTCTCATCGTTGATGATGATGAAAATATTGCAGAGCTGATCTCGCTCTATCTGACAAAAGAATGCTTTGATACAAAAAATGGTTTACAACGGCGAAGATGCACTGGCTGCTTTTGATACTTATCAGCCGAATCTTATTTTGCTTGACCTGATGCTTCCCGGCATCGACGGATATCAGGTCTGTCGTGAGATCCGTGCTAAATCCGTAACCCCGATCATTATGCTCTCTGCCAAAAGTGAGGTATTTTGACAAGGTACTTGGCCTGGAGCTTGGTGCGGATGATTATATTATGAAGCCTTTTGACGCAAAAAGAAATGGTTGCCCGTGTGCGTGCCGTACTCCGCCGCTATCAGGTCGGCAGACAGGCTGAACCCGCCCGGGAAAAAGACCAAATGCGTTGAATATGAAGGACTGACGATCAATCTGACCAATTATTCTGTTCTCTGTGACGGGAAAATGTAGAAATGCCTCCAAAAGAACTGGAGCTTTTTTATACTGCCTTGCCGCTTCACCGAATCAGGTCTTCACCCGTGAGCAGCTTCTTGACCGCATCTGGGGATACGAATATATCGGTGATACTCGGACCGTAGACGTACATATCAAGAGACTTCGTGAAAAAATCAAGGATCATCCTCACTGGAGTCTGAGTACCGTGTGGGGAATCGGCTACAAATTTGAAACGAAATAATTTTACAACAGATGATATCCGGGGAACATCATGAAAAGTATTTTGCACTTAAAATTTATCGTCCTATATATTATTTTTGGTTTTTGTGCGTTTTTACAACCGCCACACTGACAAATGAGCTGATCATGGACAGACTGGAAGAAGATATTTCCCAGTCTCTTTACAGGGGAGGCAACTCTGATCTCCAATAATTATCTGCCTTCTTATTTTTCAGAAGACTCTTCTATCTGGGCAGTCCAGTCCCAGCTCATTGCCATGCGGCTGTACTTAAATTCTTCTCTTTGGTTCGTCGCACCGGATGGAAGTCTCATTACCTCTTCCAATATCAGAGGTACGACTGCCCCCCGTACGATTGAAAATTTTGATCCGGCCGAAATCGGGAACAGCCAGTACATTACCGGAACTTACCACGATTACTTTGACGAGGATTTTATTACTGTCATGGCACCGGTCACTCAAGGATTCTCAACAAAGGGATATCTGCTGATCCATCATCCGGTTTCTGACATCCAAAAAGCAGTGTTCGCTTCTGATGCGTCCGGTTTACATTACTCTGGCAGTGATCTTCGGACTGTCTTTCATTTTCCTGCTGGGATTCCACTTCTTTGTCTACCGCCCGCTGCGGCAGATCACAGAGGCCGCCAAGCAGTACGCCATGGGGAACCTGGATTATGCGATCCCGGTTCATTCTCATGATGAAATGGGATATCTTTCTGCCTCCCTGAACTTCATGTCTGTGCAGTTAAAAGACATGGATGATTATCAGAAAAAGATCGTAGCAAATGTTTCCCATGATTTCCGCTCACCGCTGACCTCCATCAAAGGTTATGTGCAGGCAATGACCGACGGAACAATCCCACCGGAATTACATGAAAAGTACCTGAATATCATCCTGTTCGAGGCGGAACGACTGACCGACCTTACTACCGACCTGCTCACTCTCAACGAATTTGATACCAAAGAGCTGCTTTTAGACAAAACCACCTTTGATATTCAGGAAGTGATCAAGAATACAGCCCTCTCTTTCGAGGGAGTCTGCACACCGAAGCACATTTCCATTCAGTTGCTGCTGCTTCCTGATGCGGTTTTGTCTGTGCAGATAAGCGGAAAATCCAGCAGGTTCTTTTACAACTTGATTGATAACGCAATCAAATTCAGCGAAAATGAATCTTCTGTTTTTTGTGGAAGTATCAGGAAAAATGATAAGATCTTTGTCTCTGTAAAAGATCAGGGAATCGGTATTCCGAAAAAAAAGAACTGAATAAAATCTGGGAACGTTTCTATAAATCTGATCTGTCCCGTGGAAAGGATAAGAAGGGAACCGGACTGGGGCTTGCTATTGTCAAGGAAGTGATCCAGGCTCACGATGAGCATATCAATGTCATCAGCACCGAAGGAGTCGGTACGGAATTTATCTTTTCTCTGAGCAAAGCCAGTCAGGATTAGGAGGAAAACTGATAAGAAAACCGGGATGACGATCTTTCAAGATTCTCTCATCCCGGGTATTTTTTTCTGTTGCTTTTTGCTGTAATACTTTTCCTGTCTGTAAACTGCTCTCTGGATTTTATTTGTAAACCAGCGGTTTAATATCGGCATCATCCATATTCTCTGCCGTCACCCATACATACCCCGTATTCACTTCCGCTTCATTTCCAATCTCAAGAACTGTACGGGCAGATGCGATCACTGCCGCATATCCCATTCCAAATGGATTCTGTACAACCAGTCCATCCAGTTCTCCGTCCTCCAGTGCTTTCACCTGTTCTTTTCCTGCATCAAATCCTACAATCTGAATTTCATCGGAATTGTCCAGTTCATCCAGCACCTGAATCCCCAACTGGGTAGAAGTTTCATTCAATGCAAAGATCCCTTTCAGTTCCGGATGCTTTTTCAGGTAATACGCAACCGCCTCTTCGTTACTCATTTTGTCGGCTGCCGACTTTACTTCCTCAAACTTTTCCGCTACAGTCGGTGCGGTTGCTCCGTCCTTCGTTGCTGTATCTGTTCCTCCGGCTGCCGTTCCGTCATCGCCATTTGCAGAAGTTTCTGCTGTATCTGTACCACTTCCATTTGCAGTGCCTGTCGTCTGAGCTGCATCATCCATCTTTTCTCCTGCTTCTGCTGCAGCCAGATCTTCTGCAGACATCCCAAGCTGCTCTGCCGCTGCTTTCCGCTTTAACTGATCCAGTTCATCTACATAGATCGTCTCTACTACGGATACATCAGGATGATTTGCCTTAATCTCCTCTTTTACACCGGCTTCTCTTTCTTTTCCATTCTCCGATACAGAATCATTAAGCAGAAGGGCAATTTCCCCACTGTCACCGATAGCCTCACATAATTTCTTCACACCCGTCTTTGCGGCTTCTTTATTATCTGTCCGGCAGATACACTGGATTCCCTGATAACTGTTTCCTGAATCAAACGCTACGATCGGAATCCCGTTCGCAGTCGCAAGATCAAACTGAACCTCCGAAGCACTCTCATCAATACTGGACACCGCAATCACATCGGGATATCTTGCAAGCTCTTCATCTAAGATGTTGACCATCTCATCAATATTATCATTCTCATCCGGGGCATTGTATACCACCTTGATCTTATCATCTCCGCTGTATCCAAGACTCTCATTAAGATCCTCGGCTGCCTGCTCCACACCTTTCTTTACTTCATCCCAGTAAAGGTGTCCCTCCGGCTCTTCCGATCACGGAAATATAAGTTCCCGGCTCTAAATCCAGCCCCTCTACATCTGCATATGCCGAAGGTGAAATGGCATCCAGATTCGCCTGCCATGCCGGAACTTCTGTCTTATCCCCGGTATAAATACTCTCTGTTTTTTTGAATTGCCACAGGCACTCAATATCATTGCGGAACAAAGAACCGCACTGATCATAGCCACATAACGTCTTTTCATCATATTCCTCCGCTTTACATACTTTCCTTATCCTGTTCAGGCTCTCAATCCACTATGATACACGAAACTCCGCAAAAAGGAAGTAGTTTTTTCTTAAAAAATGATGAAATCTTCTTTTTAACCTGCATTTTTCATCCTCTGACCACTCGTTTTACATTAAATTTCCGCCATTTTTCTTCTCCTTTTCTGTCGCTTTCTTGTATAAAAGCCTGATTTATGTTAAAATGTTGATGTTTATTGTATAATCTGTAACTGCTGAGTTACCAGTCCTTATATACTGCATTCAGACTGTTACATATAAAAAGAAAGGAATGAATCAAATGACAACAGCACATCTCTGCATCACGCTCGCGATCCTCGTCTATTTAGGATGTATGCTTTATGTGGGCTATCGTTGCTCCAAGAACAACAACGACTCCGCAGATTTCTATCTGGGAGGCAGAAAATTAGGTCCTCTTGTTACCGCCATGAGTGCCGAAGCTTCTGACATGAGCAGTTGGCTTCTGATGGGACTTCCGGGACTTGCTTATCTGACCGGGTTGCCGATGCCGGCTGGACAGCCATCGGACTTGCCATCGGTACTTATCTGAACTGGAGGATCGTAGCAAAAAGAATCCGCCGCTATACTCATGTAGCAGGAAATTCTATTACCCTTCCATCCTTTTTCAGCAACCGCTACCGTGATGAAAAAAAATTCTCCAGTCGATCGGTGCTATTTTCATCGTAATCTTTTTATCCCGTATACCGCTTCCGGTTTTGCCGCCTGCGGAAAGCTTTTTTCCAGCCTGTTCGGGATCAATTATCAGGTTGCCATGGTCATCAGTGCATTGATCATCGTCGGCTATACAACACTGGGCGGATTCCTTGCCGCATCCACCACAGATTTTATCCAGAGCATCATTATGTCGATCGCACTGATTATTGTATTTATCTTTGGTATTAATGTAGCCGGAGGTGTGTCTGCTGTTGTTGAGAACGCCCAGTCTCTCCCGGGATATCTTACAATGCACACGACTTACGATCCGGTTTCAGGAACAGAACAGCCTTATCCGATTATCAGTATCGTATCCATGATGGCCTGGGGACTTGGCTATTTTGGTATGCCGCATATTCTGCTCCGCTTTATGGCCATTGAAGATGAAGAGAAATTAAAGCTGTCCAGAAAAGTTGCAACCGGATGGGTTGTCATTTCTCTTGCAGTTGCAGTGCTGATCGGTATCATCGGACTTGCCATGACAGCAGCCGGTGAACTGATCCCACTGGAGGGTTCTGCTTCAGAGACGATCATTGTTAAGATTGCTGACCTGATGAGCCAGCATGGTGTACTTCCGGCACTTCTTGCGGGAACGATCCTCGCAGGTATCCTTGCCTCCACCATGTCAACGGCTGATTCACAGTTACTTGCTGCTTCTTCCTCCGTTTCTTCAGACCTTTTGGGAGATTTTCTGAAGAAAAGACAGGAAAAGAAAGGTTCGATGTTTGCGGATCGTATTACCCTGCTTATCATTGCACTGGTTGCAGTCTTCCTTGCAAGAGATCCGAACAGTTCTGTTTTCAATATCGTATCTTTTGCATGGGCCGGCTTCGGTGCTGTATTCGGACCGGTTGTCCTCTTTGCATTGTTCTGGAAACGTTCTAACTGGCAGGGTGCTTTAGCCGGAATGATTTCCGGCGGAGCAATGGTCTTCATTTGGAAATACCTGGTACGCCCGCTCGGTGGTGCGTGGGATATCTACGAACTGCTTCCGGCATTCTTCCTTGTATCCTGTGCAGCGATCGTCCTTGTAAGCCTGCTTACAAAGGCCCCGTCAAGAGATCGTGGAAGAATTTGAAAGCGTATAATCCCTTTAAAATACGGGGAAAAGGCAGTCATAACTAACTCGTATCTGCCCGGAAGGTATTCGATTAAATACAGTTTCAACCCTTGTATATTTTAGATTCTTGTATTAGAATGTAGATAACGAAACGGAAGTTGTCCGTTTTGAAATTAAAAAAGGAGGATACATACCCATGGCACGTGTAATTAGTGATGAATGTGTAAAGTGTGGTACTTGCGAAGCTGAATGTCCGGTAAGTGCAATTTCTGAAGGCGAAGATACATATGTTGTTGATGCTGATTCCTGCATCGATTGTGGAGCATGTGAGGCTGCCTGTCCAGTAGGTGCTATCTCCGAGGCTTAAGATTACAGACGCAACGTGATCACAGAGCAGAAAAAAAGTCCTGCCCGGCTGATGAAGTTCAGCCGCTGCAGGACTTTTTTTTCTGAAACAAACGGACATCCACTGCATAAAATATAGAAACAATGAAGTATCTGCAATTCCGGAGGCTGCAACTCTGGAAACTGCGAATCCGCTTGTAATTCCCGTGATATATGCCACAATTTGACGAACGATTAGCCGGCATTCCCGGAACAGCTTATGCTATAATAAAGCAAGAATTACAGTTCACCCCTTAAAGGTGAACTGTAATATGCCATGTCAGATAGGAGGTATAGATATCCATGGGGAAGTCAGATTTATGATTTCCGAAGCCGCAAAAAAGTGCATGTCGAATCTCATGTTCTACGCTACTGGGAAGAAGAGCTTGGACTTTCGATCGGCAGAACGGAAATGGGACATCGATATTATACCGAAGATGACATACAGCTTTTCTGCTGTATCAAAAGACTAAAAGATGAAGGAATGCTTCTGAGAGACCTGAAGCTGCTTATTCCTCAATTAAATGAGACCCGGAACCGGCTGCGTCAGGCGGACAAGGTCTCTAAAAAACAACCGCAAAGTCCGCTGTAAAAGCACTTGCAGGTGCAGCCACAAAAACAGACATAAAGACTGCCGCAGATGCAGTTTCAAAGCCAGTCACAAATGCAGCCGCTCCTGCCGGAACGAATCCTGTTTCCACACCGGACTCTGTTGAAAAATCTTCAGCCGCCCTGCCATCGGCTGCCGTTACCCCTGATGAAATCATAACCCGGACGCAACTGGAACAGGTAAGATCTCTTCTCGGCGACGTGCTTTCCGAGGTAGTCACAGACAATAATTCCACGCTCACCGATCAAATCAGTAAGACAGTAACTTCTGATATACTCCGGGAAATGGACGACCTCTTTCAGGCAAAAGAGCGACGGGAAGAAGAACATTTCCGTAAGCTGGATTCTCTCATCCGTCAACAACAGGCAAATCGACGGGAATCTGCAAAAGGGAACGCAGTTATCAGGCTTAAGAAAATTTTTACCTGACCGGCAGATGCAAAGGGACTGCCGTATCTGAACTTTCACTTCATACGGCAGTCCCTTCTTTGTCTGATCTTCTGATGATCTTCTGATTTACAGGCAGATCCTGAACTTCTGGTCTGAATTTTCATCTTAATTCTGATCTCAAGATTTTAAATTTCTCAGGAGTCCCTCTCCTGTCTTCTTTCTTCATTTCCAAATCTCGTATACTGCGGCATCCATGCAAGACGCACTGTTCCGATCGGACCGTTTCTCTGCTTCGCAATAATGATCTCCGCAATATTTTTATCTTCTGTCGGATTGTAGTAATCATCACGGTAAATGAACATACATACATCGGCATCCTGCTCAATGGCGCCGGACTCACGCAGGTCAGAAAGCATCGGGCGATGATCCGGTCTCTGCTCTACAGCACGGCTCAACTGAGACAGTGCAATGACCGGCACGTTCAACTCCCTTGCCAGCCCTTTCAAAAGAACGGGAAATATCCGAAATCTCCTGCTGACGGCTTTCATTTCTGCGGCTGTTACTTCCGCTCATCAACTGTAAGTAGTCGATGATGACCAGATCAAGTCCCATTTCCAGCTTATATTTTCTGCATTTGATCGCATCTCAGAAATAGTGATACCTGACGTATCATCAATGATCATCCGGGAAGATCCAATCGTTCCTGCTCCTTCGATCAGCTTCTCCCAGTCCGTATCTGACAGATTACCGGTTCTTAAAATCTGTGCATCCACATGAGATTCCAGTGAAAACAGACGGTTTACCAACTGCTCCTTTGACATCTCAAGACTGAAGATCGCCACTGCGAGATTCTGACGGAATGCCACATGCTGTGCGATATTCAAAACAAAGGCAGTCTTTCCCATAGAAGGACGGGCCGCGATCAGGACAAGGTCTGATCTCTGTAAACCGGAAAGCTTATAATCAAGGTCAATGAATCCTGTCAGGATTCCTGTAACTGTTCCTTTTTGTCTTTGATGCCCGCTCAATGACATCCAAGGCATTCAGAACAACCTGCCGGATTGGAACATACTCTTCTGAATTTCCTGTCTCCGCAAGCTCAAAAACCTTCTTCTGTGCATCTTCCAGAATCTCATCCAATGGTTTATTCTGCTGATAACACGTATTTGCGGTCTCCTCATTCACTTTAATGAGCCTCCGCATCACGGATTTTCCCGGACGATCTTTGCATAGGTATCTGCATTGGCGGATGTCTGTGCCTGCATGAGAAGATCTCTCGCAAATTCCATATTGCTGATCTCCGGTGGAACATCTTTTTCCTTCAGATAATCCTGCAAGCGTGATCAGATCTACCGGCTTTCCCTGCTGAAACATTTCCACAATACAGTCAAATAAAATCCCATATGCAGTCTGATAAAAATCCTCTCCGGTTATAATTTCGGAGGCCATCGAAATGGCCTCCTTATTCATCAGCATCGCTCCCAGCACTGCCTGCTCCGCCTCCGCACTGTGCGGAGGAATCCGTTTCATTGCTGCTTCCATACCCATAAAGAATACCCTCTTATGCTTCTTCCTTTACAACGACTTTCAGTTCTGCTGTCACTTCCGGGTGCAGTTTCACTGATACCATATGCGTTCCCAGTGTCTTGATTCCCTTCTTTTGATCTGGATCTTTTTTTTATCTACAGAAAGATTCATCTGCGTCTTCACAGCTTCTGCAATTTCTTTGCTGGATACTGAACCGAACGTTCTTCCGCCTTCTCCGACTTTAATCGACAGCTCAACCTTTTTGCTCCAAGTTCTGCTGCCAGTTCTTTTGCAGCCTCCAGGTTCTCCTCGGCAACTTTTTTTCATTATTCTTCTGCAGCTTCAGGTCATTTAAATTCTTTCCTGTCGCTTCCAGACCGACTTTCTTCGGAAGAATGAAATTTCTTGCATATCCATCATTTACGTTTACGATCTCACCCTTTTTTTCCAAGGGATTTTACATCCTTTAATAAAATAACTTTCATTGTCAAATCTCCTTCTTCTATCATTTTATCAATGGTTTCTTTCAATGCACTGACTGCTTCATGCATATTTGTGTGGTCAAACTGTGCTCCTGCAGAATTAATATGACCGCCTCCACCGAGCTTCTCCGCGATAATCTGAACATTCACTTCATCAATGGAACGCGCACTCATATAAATCTTATTTTCATATTCTGTCAATACAAAAGAAGCCTTTATTCCGCTAATATCCAGCAATTCATTCGCCGCTTGTGCTGCAAGCACTGTAGGACTGTCAATATCGCTTGGACATACCGCAATCGCATACTCTTTACGATAAACTTCTGCATTGCGGACTGCCTCAGCCTTTGCCTGATAAGATGCCATATCATCACGGAACATCTTGCGTACCCGTGTAATATCTGCACCGCATCTTCTCAAAAATGCTGCTGCTTCAAAGGTTCTCACACCTGTACGGTTCATAAAGTTTCTCGTATCGATCATAATTCCGGCATACATGCACTCTGCTTCAAGTGCCGGGAATTTGATGTCATCTACCATATACTGTAGAACTTCTGCGATCATCTCGCAAGTGGAAGAAGAATACGGCTCCACATAAGAAAGTACCGCGTTCTCAATAATATTACTACTCTGCCTGTGATGATCCAGCACTGCAATCATCTTTGATTTCTTCAAGAGTTCCGGACACTCTGTCATCTGTGGCTTGTTCGTATCTACTACAATGACCATTGCATTGTCATCCACATAATCCAATGCCTGTTCTGACGTAATAAAAATATCATCCTCATATGCAGGGCTCTCCAAAATCTCATCATACAACGGACGAACAGATCCTGTAACTTCATTGATCACAATATGTGCCTTTTTCTCCAGACTTACTGCTGCACGGTAAATACCCATACATGCACCAAAAGAATCCGGATCAGCAATCTTATGACCCATAACAATAACTTTGTCTCTGGTCACAATAAACTCTCGAAGTGCCTCAGCCTTAACACGCGCCTTCACTCGTGTATTCTTCGCTGTCTGCTCCTTCTTACCACCAAAATAAGTTATTCCGTTACAATCCTTAATAACTGCCTGATCTCCGCCTCTGGCAAGTGCAAGATCGATTGCCACACGCGCATACTGGTAGCTCAACGCATACGTTGCCGTATTCAATCCCAAACCAATACTCAGTGTTGCTGATCTTGAATTACCGATATTAACCTGTTTTACCTCTTCCAGAAGAGAAAACTTATCTTCTTTCAGCTTTTTTTATAAGCATCCTTTCGAAGTACGATAAAGTATTTATCCTTCTCCAGTTTCTTTACGATACCATCTACATCTCCGATATACTTATTGATCTTACGGTCGATCAATGCCACAAGAAGGGATTGTCTGACTTCCTCAACACTCTCCATAACTTCATCATAGTTATCAATATAAATCAATCCGGCAATCATTCGCTGATCTTCGTTCTCTCGGATGTAGGCATTCAGTTCTGTTACATCTCTTAAAGAAACTGCAACAAAATATTCCTGCTCTTCCGGAATCTGAAGCAACACTTCTTTCTCACTGAATCCCTCCAATGATACTTTTCGAAGCTCTGCCTGATAACTTCTTTCACGATAAGTTACTTCCAATTCTACATGATCCACATCATTTTTGGAAACACACCCGGATGTAATTCTGGAATCATACGGTTCAGATAACGTTCTTTTCTCTGACCCTCTGTCAGATTCAAAAAGCAATCATTCTTCCACAGAATCCTCCCATCCTCCAGCGCAATCGCATAGGAATTGCCAGTTCTTTGAGCAACCGGTTTTCAATACCTTTATACTGTACTGAAAACTGGATCAGATCTGCCAGGATCAAAGATCTGTTATAGAAATACAGCGAAAAAGCGATTCCTACATATATAATTATGATCACTGACATCAAAAGTCCGGCTTTCTTGTCCACCATGTACATCCATACATCCATGCCAATCAAGAGAAGTGTCATGATTAGCGGCCATCGCATGTACATTCTGAGCTGTCCCTTCAGCTGCATTTTAGTCCTGATCATAACTAATACCTCACTGTGGACTACTATCAATCACCATCATCTGTGACTAATTACAATATAGCTAATCTATTATAGCATCTTTTCCCCTAAGATGCTATAGGTTGTATTATGCAAAAAAACACGCAAAAATGAATTAGAAAAAGCAAAAAGATCGAATTTCTGAATTTCTCCAAAAATTCGATCTTGCTATTAGCTAATTATCTCAATTAGTCCTGAACGTAAGGCATAAGAGAAATATGTCTTGCTCTCTTGATCGCTACTGTAAGAGCTCTCTGTGCTTAGCACAGTTTCCAGTAATTCTTCTAGGAAGAATTTTTCCTCTTTCAGAAACATATTTTCTTTAATTTTGCAACATCCTTATAATCGATCTCGTTATTCTCTTTACCACAGAATACGCAAACTTTTTTTCTTCTGCGAACCGGGCCTCTTCTTTTGAATCCACCCTCTGGTCTGCTTCCTTTTTCGTAAGCCATGATGGTTATCTCCTTTCCGACTTAGTTAAACGGTAATACGTCATCAATACCTTCCGGGATATTCATAAAGCCATCTCCTGCATCTGCGCTAGGTGCCGGACTCGGTGCAGACTGACGCTGGAAACTTGCTCTGTTAGCTTCTGCCTCGGCTCTGCTTTCTGCAAATTCCTGTTCCTCCACGATCACTTCTGTCGTATATACTTTTACGCCATCTTTGTTCGTGTAGCTGCCTGTCTGAATACGTCCGGAAATAGAGACACGCATTCCCTGACGGAAATACTTCTCTGCAAACTCAGCGGAACGTCCGAATACAACACACGGAATAAAATCCGCTGTCGGCTCACCGTCTCTCTTGAATCTGCGGTCTACTGCAACTGTATATCTTGCAACCGCTGTAGCATTGTCTCCCTGTGAATATCTCACTTCCGGGGTCTCTTGTTAACCGTCCTACTAAAACTACTTTATTCATATATACCTCTTTCCGCTTATGCTTCCTCTTTCACGCATAAATATCTGAGTACATTGTCCATAATGCGGATACGCTGCTCCACCTCAGCTGGAACTGTACTTTCAGCCTCGAAGTGGACGAAGTAGTAAAATCCTTCTTTCATTTTCTGGATCTCGTAAGCGAATCTTCTCTTGCCCCACTCATCAACGTCTGTTACATTACCGCCGAAACGAGTGATCATTGCTTTCACTTTCTCGATTACTTCTGCTCTTGCTTCATCCTCGAGTTTTGCGCTTACAACAACAGCTAATTCATACTTGTTCATGCTCTTTTACCTCCTTATGGTCTCTTGGCCCCCGGTTCCTCCCGGGAACAAGGAAATTGAATGACTGAGTGGAATTGTTCCATCAGCATGTCACAGTTTCTTATAATACCATAAAGAATTTGTTGTTTCAAGCCTTTTTTGTAATTTGTCTTGTATTTTTTTCTACCAATTTTCTTGGCACCATAATCTGGTGCCCGCAGCCCATACATTTGAGACGGAAATCCGCTCCGACCCGGAGAATCTCCCACTCCTGACTTCCGCATGGATGCGGTTTCTTCATCTTAATAATGTCGCCTACATCAAATCTGTCTGCCATTCTAATTTTCTCCTCCGTCTGTCGCTGTCAACACTCCCTGCAAAAGGAATCTCTCATCTTCTCTTACATTGGTACAAGTTGAAAGACTGACAATCTGAGACTGCGCATTCACTTCTGTTCCTGTGTCATATGCTGAATCTTCTTTACACATTTTCAAATAACTCTCAAACGCTTCGTCTGTCGCATAAGTCAGATTATACTGATCTGCAGTATCCTTCACGACAGCTGCTGAAAACACGGTATAAGTCCTTGTTTTTCCATCCGGGGTATAAATATAGAAATTCGGATGTTCTTTATAGAAAGATTCTTCCTCATACTCTTTCAGCTGCGAAAACATTTCTCCGCCAACTTTCAGGTTATGTCCATAAATCATTGTATTTCTATCTGAAAAATCACTCTTATTTTTCATGTCCATGAAAATTGCACCCAGTTTATTATCATTTGCGGAAAACGTCTTTGTCAGATATTCTTTGTTATCTGCACTTTTTACAACCGGATAACTGATGATTGATGGTTCATCAAACCGGATCCAGGCTACCGTATCTGGATTTTCCTGCAAAAGCACATCAAAATCTACTTTAAATGTGTCTCCCGATACATCTCCCGGATCATCTGTTTGCTCCTGTACAGTGATTGCTTTATTTTTGAGCTTATCATACTCTTTTCCACCAGAATAATATGGCACCATTGTGCGTACCAGCTGATAAAGCGAAAATGCAAAAACACAGACTGCCACAACCAGGACCACCATTGTTACTTTGTCAAATAAACCGCTTTTTTCTTTTGTCTGCTTCGTTTCTGTCGCTTTTCTAATCTGTGGCGCACCGGCTTCTTTCTATTTTTTCCCATTCTTTTTCCCTTCTCCGGCTACTAGAAACCAAGATTCTCATCTACAAGAATAATTTTGAAACGACCTTTCTGACGGCTGAATCTTGTTACCAGAATCTGACAACAGATACATTCCGGGCTCTTGCAGTCAAAGCAGCTTCCAGCCTTGGAACATGGTGTATCAATTCCAAAACGCTGTGCATTTACAGGTGCAGCTTCATTTCTTGCCCTGCTCATTGCATCTTCCTGTGTCTTTACAACTTTGTTCATACCAACAATTAGAAGTACATTCTTTGGTCCAAATGCATATGCTGCTACACGGTTTGCATTTCCGTCAATATTGATGAACACTCCATCTTCACTCATCGCATTCACACTTCCAAGAAACCAGTCACAGGAAAATGCTGCTCTCGCGATTTCCTGCTTCTCTTCCGGTGTAGCTGCTTTATCTCTGTCACAGAAATTATAGTTTCCGGATTTTATCGCATCAATCAGACCGCATTCGTGTACGGAAGAGGCACCTCCCATATTGATCGTACTTCCTTCCGGAATCCACTCCAGTGCTTTCTGCACTGCTTCTTCCTTTGTCTCAGCATAATAAGCATCCATATTTCTGGATTCAAGTGCTTTCACCACACGTTCTCCAAGTACTTTGTTTCTTTTCTGTCTTACATCCATCTTAATTGCCTCGCTTTTTATTTTGTGTTATCAACATGCATTTTCATTTTTGAAAAGTTATTCACAATTTGAGTAACTGTTCAGAGCCAAGCAAAATTTCAAAAAACAGGTGTAAAATGCTTGCATTTTTAAGACTGTTTTTGAAATTTTATTTGGCGGATACGCCACACCGACGAAATGCGTAGCATTTTGGAGGTTGGCTCTGAACAGTTACCAATTTGAATTGATTTTCCCCTGCTTTTTCAACAGTTCATGAATGGTATATGCCACCCCTAAGTCTTCATTTGACTTTGTAACATATTTTGAAACCCGCTTCACTTCCTCATCTGCATTTTCCATCGCGACAGTTGCGCCAAAATCCATAGACAACATAGAGTAATCGTTCAGACTGTCCCCAAACACCATCACTTCCTCTTTTGTATAACCTAAGGATTCAATATATTCCTGAATCGCAGGTCCTTTCTCCGCTCCTTTTACCGTGATTTCCAGATTATTATAGAAGGAAGACGCAACTGCGAGTTCCGGATTCTGCATCAGTCTTCGCTTGATCTTATCAAGCATCTCCAGATCGCCTGTAAAAAGGAAAATCTTATGGATCATAATTCCCTGTTTCTCTAATTCGTCCACAGAATCGATTCGTCTTGAACTTGCCTTCACTCGCTTATAAAGTTCTGACTGCTCTATTTGGTCTCTGCACTCAGATAAATGGAACAGCTGAATCTGACGAACAATACTCTCCTCTACTTCCTCCGGTGTTCCCACACGATACTCATAAGGTCCGGCGCAATACAATACCGAGATTGGATATTCTTCCAATACCTTTGCCACCTCATTGCAAACCTCATATGTAAATCCTATGCTTTTTTTAGAATTTCACCCTTTGGGTTGCGTATCTCTGCGCCTGAGCCCACAATGAAATCACAGCCAAGATCCAGACCTTTTAATTCTTCCATTGCTCCATTATAACTTCTTCCGGTTGCTATCATAAAGCGGATTCCCGCCGCCTGTGCTTCACGGATTGCTTCTACTGTCTCCGGTGCTACTTTATGATTGTCTCCAAGAAGTGTTCCATCCATATCACTTGCTATTACTTTGATCATAATCCGCTTTCTCCTGTTAAAACTTTCTTGTCTTATAAATATATTTTTTGCCTTTGCCTATGAGTATAACTGTTTTTGTGAAGCTGTGCAAGACATGTCTGTTGAAGTTAACCTGTTGTTTTTAAAACCTTTACTGCTTTCACGATTTCTTCTTCCGAAGTCTGCCAAAGCGCATAATCTCCACGTTCCGACAATCCAAGTCCGATTCCTTCTTTTCTATATTTCATCATACTGTCCACTACAATCTTTCCAGACATATGATAAGAAGTAATTCCTGTATACGGAAGTAATTTTTCTATTGATTCTGCACCAATTCCGCTTGCCGCAAGGATCTCAATCCTTCCTGCACTTTTCTCCTGAAGTGCTTTCAGCATCTCTTTTCCCTTCCCACGCAGTTTCTTTCTGTCCACTTGTCAGAATCGTATCGAACCCAAGATCAATCGCTTCTTCGAGTGCTTTCATCGGGTCTATACAGACATCAAATGCACGGTGAAGCGCTTTTTCTTTATTTCCTGCTGCCTTGATAAGTTCTGCCATTCGCTCTGTATCCAATGTACCATCCGGATTAAGCATTCCGATGACAACTCCATCAGCTCCCATCTCACAGTACATCTGAACTTCCTCTTTTAGCTGTTCAAATTCATATTGGTTATAGCAATAATCTCCATATCTCGGACGAAGAAGAACTCTCGTCTTGATGTCTGTATATTTCTTGACAAGATCAAATAATGCCTTCCCGGAGTAAGTCCTCCGATCACAAGATTGCTGCATAATTCGATTCGGTCTGCGCCACCTTTCTGCGCATTGATCGCTGATTGTACACAATCTGTGCATGCTTCTAATATTATTGTTTTCATATGTTCTGTTTTCCTTCAATAATTAAGTATTTGTAACTGTTCAGAGCCAGGCAGAATTTCAAAAAAAGGTGTAAAATGCTTGCATTTTTTAGACTGTTTTTGAAATTCTATCTGGCGGATACGCCACACCTCCAAAATGCGAAGCATTTTGGAGGCTGGCTCTGAATAGTTACAAGAATTATATATTAGAAGAAGCTGCCGTTGGCAGCTTCTTCATGGTTCTTATCGTTTACTAAGAAGTCTCTCTAGACACAAGCTACTATAAGCTTTAACCGTATGTCAGTTGATGACCTCTTGCAGGCATTTTACAGGTACTTTGCTGCCTCTTCATCACAGATCACTGTTACATGTGGATGGAACTGTAAGATACTTCCAGGTACCTTTGGTGTAACCGGTCCGTTTACTACTTCTTTCAGGATCTCTGCTTTATTCTCTCCGTTTACAAGAAGTACGATCTTCTTTGCACGCATAATTGTTCCGATCCCCATAGAAACTGCTTTTCTCGGCACATCTTCTTTCTTCTCAAAGAAACGCTTATTCGCTTCAATTGTGCTATCTGTCAGATCGATCTCACCTGTTACTTTTGTAAACTCATCTGCCGGCTCGTTGAATCCGATATGTCCATTGCATCCAAGTCCAAGCAGCTGGATTTCTACCTGTCCTGTCTTTGCCATCAGTTCTTCGTAAGCTTTTCCTGCCTCTCCAGCTTCAAATCCAACCCCATCCGGTACATGTACATTCTCTTTGTTGATATTTACATGATTGAAAAGATTGTCATTCATGAAATAATGATAGCTCTGATCATGCTCCGGTGCCAGTCCAATATACTCGTCAAGATTAAATGTAGTAACCTGAGAGAAATCAAGATCTCCAGCCTCATACATTTTAACAAGCTCTTTGTACAGACCAACCGGTGTAGATCCTGTTGCCATACCAAGGATTGTTTTCGGATTCTCCATAATCTCTGCTGCAAACAGTGTTGCTGCTGCCTTGCTCATCTCTTCATAATTCTTCTTTACAATTACTTCCATGTTTAATACCCTCTCATTTCATTATATTTATATCGAGTGCTTTGGAAGCCACCCCATATTTTCATAGATCAAATCTATTTGCTTCCTGCTTCTGTAGATATATTTTATAACTTCTTATTCCTTATGCGAGTTTACCGTAGCTAATCGTCTGTACTAAATCAAACGCATCATTTAATACAACCATGTCTGCATCTTTTCCTGCTGCAATAGCCCCCTTAGAATCAAGTCCGAACTCTTTCGCCTGATTTCCAGAGGTCATCTTTACTGCATCTTCAACTGTAGCACCTGTAAATTCCATAACATTCTTAAATGCCTGAATGTATGTAAGGATACTTCCTGCGATCGTTCCGTCTTCCAACTTTGCCATACCATCTTTCACGATTACGACCTGTCCGCCCAGCTCACTCTTTCCTTCCGGCATTCCTTTCGCACGCATGGAGTCTGTGATCAGCTCGATTCCATCATACCCTCTTACTTTGCATGCGAGTTTCACCATATCCGGTACGATATGCTTTCCGTCACAGATTAGCTCTGCATGTACCCCTTCTGCCAACATACCATATCCTGTCACACCAGGCTCTCTGTGATTCAGTCCTCTCTGTGCATTGTAAAGATGAGTCACATGTGTTGCTCCGCTTGCATTCAATTCCCCGTATAATGCATTCGAATGTCCTGCGCTTAAGACAACTCCATTTTCCTTGCACCATGTCTCAAATGACGGATCAGCCTCTTCCGGCGCATAAGTAACAATACGCAGGAGACCGCCGCTGATCTCGTTCCATTTTGCCAGTGTTTTTTCATCCGGTTTCTTAATATAAGAAGGATCTTGTGCTCCCTTAAACACAGTTGAGATAAATGGTCCCTCTACGTGGATTCCTTTGATCACTGGGTTCTTCTGTGCCGCATCATGAATATTCTGCATTGCTTTCTCGATGTTCTCATAGGTCTGAGTCATGGTTGTACAGAAGTAAGTTGTGATTCCCTCTTTCTTTGTCATCTGCTTAACCATCTCATCGATCTCATCCGGTGTGGCATCCATGTTATCTTTCCCATAACCGCCATGACTATGAATGTCAATAAATCCAGGAACAACCATTGTTCCTGCACAACTTACCTCAAGATCCCCTTCTTTCGGCTCGAACCCCGCCATATCACCGACTTCTTCAATCTTCTCATCAAAGCGGATATAGCCATTTTCGATTACACCGTCCCCAGTATAAATCTTCTTCTCCTTGATCAGTTTCATGTTGTTCTACCTCGTTTTCTACTTTTTAGAATACTGGTATCTGTGAAGATACTGAACAGATACGGATATATTACTGTTCGCAGTTACCTGCGAGCAGCAATAGAACTCTTACTTTTCTATTATCTCACAATACAAGGTGAGATTCCATCAATATTTCATAATTTATGAAAAAAATCTCTGTCCGTTTCTACTAACCGCAGAACTATAAGAAACACCTGAAACAATAGTAGTTTCCCCAAACTATTGACAATATCCGCCTAATTGCGGTAAATTAAATGTTATTGTGGGTTAAAAATGCCTTCAATTATGATTTTGATACCTATGGATTGTACAAATGCTATGTCTTCTTACAATCCTGCCTGATATCATCATATAAAATAATATAAGGAAAGGATAAAAAGAATATGAATTGGGAAATCATTACTTTTATTGCGTATTTCGTCATTTTGCTTGGCGTAGCGTTAGTATTTTACTTTAACGGTACCAATAAGAACTCCGAGGACTTCTTCCTTGGTGGAAGATCTATGGGACCATGGGTAACAGCACTGTCCGCACAGGCGTCCGATATGTCTGCGTGGCTACTGATGGGACTTCCGGGATCGATCTTAGCTTTCGGTTTCGGACAGATGTGGATCGGTATCGGTCTTGCATTAGGAACAGCTGCTAACTGGATTCTGTGCGCAAAACGTCTGCGTACATTTTCTAAAGCAGCAGATGATGCAATCACATTACCGCAGTATCTGACAAATCGTTTTGCAACAGACTCCGGATCACTGCAGTTGACATGTGCACTGATCTTCCTGTTTGCTTATACAATTTATGTAGCATCTGCACTGGTAGCCGGTACTTCTGTATTCACAACACTGTTCCCGACAGTTTCTCCTAAGATTGCTATGTTCGCATTCTTGCTGATCATTGTTGCCTACACATTCTTTGGCGGCTTTGCGGCAGTTTGCTGGACAGACTTTTTCCAGGGATTACTGATGATGCTTGCACTGATGCTTGTACCTCTCGTAGTCTGCATCGGTCACAGTGATCTGTTGGATCCTACTGCTCTTACTACAGTATATGAGTATACTGATGCTGCTACAGGCGCTGTAACACAGTGTGCTTTCGGAGGCGGTATCTTTGATGCCAGCTGGCAAGATATCGTCAGCGGACTCGGCTGGGGATTAGGATACTTCGGTATGCCACATATCCTGGTGCGTTTTATGTCTATTGAAAAACCATCCATGATCAAGAAATCTTCTATCGTAGCAATTGTATGGGTAATCATCTCACTGTTCTCTGCTGTCCTGATTGCTTACTTAGGCAGAATGGTTATGGGCGCTGAACTGCTCACTCAGGGAAATCAGAAACTTGTATTCATTGCTATGGCGCGAAGATTCTTCCCAGCAGGCATCTGTGGACTTCTGCTTGCAGCGATCATCGCCGCTTCAATCTCCACTGCAGATTCCCAGCTGTTGGTAGCATCCAGCTCCTTCACAGCAGATCTGTACAAGCCTTTCTTCAGAAAAAAAAGCTTCTGAAAAAGAGACGCTGATGGTTGGACGTATCCTCGTACTGATCCTCTCCCTGATTGCTTTTGGTATCGCAAACTCCAAGGGAAGTGGTGCTCAGGCTATCATGGACATGGTTGAAAATGCATGGGGCGCTTTCGGTGCTTCTTTCGGACCTACGATTCTGCTGTCACTGTTCTGGAAACGCTTTAATTACCAGGGTGCTGTAGCAGGTGTAATCTCCGGATTCGTTGTAGATCTTGGATGGCTGCTCACAGGAATGACAGATGCCACAGGTATCTTCGAGATTGTCCCTGGATTCTTTGCAAGTCTTCTGATTGCTGTTATTGTAGCAAAGCTTACTGCTGAGCCAAATAAAAAAGCTGTTGAAATCTTCGACCAGGGAATCAAAGCGGAAACCGAATAAATTATAAATGTATTATAAAGTCAAAAAATCAGTCGTAAATATTTACGGCTGATTTTTTGTGCGTTTATGATTCATATTTATCTTATTATATATTTCGTACCTCTACCTTTTCCATGGATATCTATAACACCTTTTTGTTCCATCTCTTTCAGCAGCTTTGTTGTCTTTGATTTACCGAAAGGTACATATGGTATGATTTCACTCACTGGTTTCAGCATTGTTCGGCTAAGAAGCCGATAAATTATCTTTTCATCCTCTGAAAGATTCATGTTCTTTTCAAATAATGGAAGTACAATCTTAATCGTATTCTCTGATACTTCAAATTCCGGTTTCATCAATCCTTCTTCATACAGTTGTTTTATTCTTGTAATTCCCGTTCCGAATATCTCTACAAATCCTAATCTGTAAAATACATTGGCAAGATTTCTATTTCTTAAAACGGAAAGTTTACCAGACAGATATTCTTCCCTTGTTATTCCCGATGGCAAACCACCGGAAGAAATAACTTCAATTCTATCATCAAACATCAATACTCTAATCTGTGCTTCAACATCCCATGCCCGGTGGATTAATGCATTAGCAATTGCCTCTCTAAATGCAGCTTCCGGAATCTTCTCGACCTTTTTCCTGTCAATCCCTGAATTACTTCATATTGATAATAATCTCTAAACACATCTACTGACTTATCATATTCTTCTAATACAGACCTGTTTTCAAATGTTGATCTTTTTTGAATGATACTGATATTTTCACCGAATTTCACCATATCAATTCCCGGAAAATGATTTTTATCTGCTAAAAGCCCTGCTGCATTATTATAACCATTGTCATTATCATATAAGTTCAATGTCTTCAGAGTATCCTTGCTAAAATTTTCAATCTGAATGCATTCTGATAATTTGCGATGCAACACTTCAAACGATAACTCCTGGTCTTTGCATGGCAGTTCTTCAAATCTAATATTTTGACCTTCTAAAATAAGTCTTGAAAATTCTAGTGTATCGACTTCTATCGTTGCTGTATCATTTCGTTTGTATGCTTTTGATTTGTATAAATACGGCTTTTGAAGTCCACTTTTTACAGTAAGTTTTATTGTCTGATCATTATTCTGTATCTCAAGTGTATAATTCGGTTGTGGAGAAATGCTGTCGTTTATTTTATTTTCAATATCCAGACACGATTGCTTAGCATCTGCTAACCCTTTGATCTTTCCATCGTCATCAATCCCAAAGACAATGGTTCCTCCATCATAATTCGAAAAGGCACTTACTGTTTTCAAAAAGTATTTGTAATCGTTTCCTTGAATTCTAATGTTCGTGTTTCACGCATATCACCCACATCCTTTCCAATCCTATTGATTCTATTATATACAAAAACGTTCATAAAAGCAATCGTAAATATTTACGACCAAATTTATGAACGTTTTTGTACTGAAAAATATGTTTTATACACGTATAAATAGATTTACGCACAAAAAAAGAAGGGGCTTACATAAGCCCCTTCGACATTTGACACCTGACTCACATCAGTGTTCAAATCATCCTTCAATTGCGATTGTTTTCTTTGTCTCAACTGGTTTTGCCTCTTTCTTCGGCACTGACAGTCTCAGAATACCATTCTCGTATTTTGCTTTGATATCTTCCTGTGTAAGGTTCTCACCTACATAGAAGCTTCTCTGCATTGCTCCGGCATAACGCTCCTTACGGATGTATTTACCTTTCTTGTCTTCCTCATCCTTATCAAGACCCTTAGCAGCTGATACAGTCAAATACCCTTTCTCAAGCTCAATGCTGATCTCATCTTTCTTGAATCCAGGAAGATCGATATCTACTTCATATCCTGCGTCATGCTCACGGATATCTGTCTTCATCAAGTTCTTAGCGTGTTTACCGTATAACGGATTCTTCTTTCCCCAAAAATCCTGCTCAAATGGGAAGTTCATCCAATCATCATCAAATAAATTTTCTCCAAAAATACTAGGCATCATCATAAGTCATTTCTCCTTTCAATGCTAACTAACTTTGTTGCCTTTTGTGAGAAGATCTCACAATTTATATAAGCTGCTTTCGCAGTTGTTGTCAGAACATTCGGAGGATTCAGAAGTTCATTCTTTTTTTTTTCTCTGTCTTCCTTTGTTCTACTTATTATATAGCACGCAGTTTTTAGCCATGTCAAGAGGTGAGTGCTAATTTTTTGTGATTTTTTCTTTTTGACACCAATTTGACACTAATTTTTTCTTTTTATAAGCCTCAAGCATTTAACACCATACTATCTGGTCTTGCAATCTCATTTTCAATCCTTATCAGTTCAATCGCTTTTTTTCGTCCCCGTCCATTGCTTGTGAAAGCAAATAGTAGGACTGCTTCTTAAATGTTTGCTTCCTTTTACTATTTCTCTTTCTTCCAGTTTTAATCTTTCATCAGTTCAAAAGAATGAAAGTCTACTGTACCTTCTCCCTGAAATCTGAAGAATAATGCTCTTTTTTCCTCTTGGGATGTTTAAGGCACCTTTATAAGTATGCATTTCTTTCTCTCTGTTATTCACTTCAATCTCTGCACAAATATTTTCAAAATCAGATTTGTCAGAAACCTGCATTGTTCCCTTTGCATTCCCCTGTATAGTAATTCCGATCTGATTTACCTCTCCCATTTCGAAATATTTAAAACCAGCGACCGACCCATTCTTCATATTTGCAATGTACTGATCTCCATTATTTTCTCGATCTTTTCCACTCTGCGTGAAATAAGGATGATCTTTCAATTTTTGTTTCGATGACTTTCCATCATATCGTCCTGTTCCATTTATCGACCACAAATTGCAAGCTATTCTTGCTTCATAAGATCCTATCCCTTTCAACGCTCCTTGATTTAAGCCACAGCTTGTAATTTCTGCCTGCTGAAAGCCTCCGTCATTTCTACGTTCCAGTTTTTCTGCACATGCCTGTCTTGCATAAGAACTACGATTTGTCTGTCGATGATAAAAGATATACCATTGATCTTCTATCTGAAGCATTCCTCCATGTGTATTTCCTAAATAATTAGAGGCATGTGTCTCATCTTCATTTCCATTCAAATAAAGATCACCAATATCTACCAGTAACGCCTCCATAAGTAAATGGACCTTTAGGTGAATCTGCCATTGCGTAACAAAGATCATGATTGTGTTCTGATGAATATACAAAACAATATTTTCCATCCACTTTTCGTATAGAACTTGCTTCAAAAAAAAAGCATGATCCTGAAAAGCACCATTTTTTCCTTTTGTAGGAAATAGAAGTTCGGGCCGGATTTGATTGTAACCATATCCTGTTCCAGTTCCGAACAACTCCGCCTTCATTTGTCAGATTACGTCCTCGGAAGCAACAGCCGGAACCTTAGTAGCAAATCCGGAATAAAGATATACTCGCTTATCATCGTCTACCAATATCCCCGGATCAAACGGAAATGGTTCCCCACTCTTTTTTTTTCCCCATACATGTCCATCTTTAAAATGAACATGTCCGTAAAATTCGTACTTGCCTGCCGGAGTATCACAGACAGCAACTCCCATCTCGCCCATGAAGTCAAAGGCATAATAGAGATAGTATCTTCCATCTGGTCCCTGTGTAACATCGGTGCATACAAACAGCGAATTCTAATTTATTAGAAGGATCCTGATTTTTTCTGTATATAACACCTTCATATCTCCAATCAGAAAGATCTGTCACAGGTGCAGACCAACAAACATAATCCTTCACACAGAAAATCGGTGCTCCAAAGGAATCATGAGAGCCATAGACATATACTCGATCACCAAACACATAGGGTTCTCCATCCGGGATATATTCCCAGCTTGGCAGATATGGATTAAATACCTGCTGTTTCATTCCTATCATCTCCTTGTATCATTATGTTATAGTTTCTTTACTGAACACATCTTACCACAAAATATATAACGTCATTTTCGTATTTCATAAAATGTATTTCCCATTTCACAAATAGCAAGCTTTTTTTCGAATATATTTTCACAGTCATATACATTCCATAATTATCTTCTCATCTGTCATACCCAAGCTTGGAACTATTCAGACACAACGTATAATTGCTGGCTTTTCCCCATTTCTGATCCGTATAAAAATTGTAATTCGCCATACGCCTTTTATCTGTATCTGCCATCATTTTGACAGCTTCCTTTTCTTCTACATTATATAACCCCATAATTCGCTGTGTTTTTTCCGGCATATCCCCGTGGATAAACACGTTCAGCACATCGTCCCTGTCTTTCAAAATATAGTCTGCATTTCTTCCGATAATCACACATGGTTCTTTATCTGCCAGTTCCAAGATCACCTTTCTCTGTGCCTCATATACCATATCCTCCACTGATTTTCCTGTAATATCACGACCGGTAAGTGCATACGCAAGCAAACCTTTTTTGGGAGATAATTCCGCACTTTCCTGAATATATTCCGGTGCTAAGCCTGACTTTTCTGCAATCTCATTAATAATAGCTTTTATCGTAATAAACAATTCCAAGCTTCTTTGCCACTTCTTCTCCGATAAAACGTCCGCCACTTCCAAACTCTCGGCTTATCGTAATGATTCTTTTTGTCATCTCCGCTTCCTCCTTAACTTAAAACATCAACTTTATTTTTTCTGATTTTCTTTAAAAATACATATCCCACAAAACATGAAACTATTTCAGTAATTGGAAATGCCCACCAGATCAATGTAACGCCCATCTGACCATTTCTGACAAATAAAGAAAAGATTCCAGCCAACGGTAAGATGATCACGAGCTGTCTCAAAAGCGAGATACCCAGAGATTCCACACCTCCATCCAGTGCCTGATAAATGCCCTGATAAGCAACATTGATCCCTGCAAACAGAAAACTGATAGAAATCATTCTCATTGCTCCGATAAAATATTCTCTTGACTGTCCCGCATTAAACAACGTTGCAAATGCCCCAGGGAAAATCTCTGTGATCCCAATTCCCAGGATCATTAATGCAATGGTATAAATAAGGCCATATTTGATACCATCCTGAATTCTCTTTTTGTTCCGCATTCCATAAGCAGATGCAATAATCGGGGTAATCGCATCTCTCAGACCAAAAGCAAGAAACAGAACAAACTGCTGAACTTTATAGAACAAGCCATAAGCTGTCTGCGCTGACGGATTGAATTTCAGGATCAGATTCATCACATAAACCATAATGGACATCAATGCCTGGGCAATGATTGCCGGAAGTCCAATTGCATAGATTTCTTTTTTTATAACACCTGCATCCGGCTTCATATATTTCGCCCCATGCTCAAACTCTTTATTCAATTTTATATGGAAAATGAACAGCAATACTGCGGACGCTACCTGACCAATTACCGTTGCATAGGCCGCGCCTTTCACTCCCATTTCCGGGCAAGGCCCAATACCATAAATCATGATTGGGTCGAGAATAATATTCACAACGGCTCCAACCACCTGACCGATCGTGGAATAAAGGGATCGTCCAGTTGCCTGTAATAACTTTTCGAATAAAGAAAAGAAAATAATTCCAAAGAGATCACGCAGCATATCCGCAGATAACTGACACCCATCTGAAAAACTTCTGCATCTACTGTCTGGGATGAAATGTATGCTTTCACTCCAAAGATGCCAAACAATAAGCAGACCACATAAATGATCACTCCAAGAAACAGACTGTTTCCTGCTACCTTTGCTGCTTTTTTACTATTCCCTTGACCAAGCGTCCTTGCCAGAAGTGCATTGGTTCCGACACCTGTTCCGATTCCCACTGCTACCATAAGCATCTGAACCGGGAATACCAGTGTCAATGCATTTAATGCTGCCTCACTGCCTACTCTCATATTTCCTACAAATGCACTGTCTACAATGTTATAGACTGCCTGCAATGCCATAGATAGGATCATCGGGATTCCCATCTGGACCATCAGCTTATTCACCGGCATATCCTTCATTTTGTTACTTTCCACCATTTTACTTTAACTCCTCTCTTTTTGCGCACAAAAAAAGTGCGCACCCTGTCACATAAGCTGGACTTACGCTGACAGGCTACACACTTTTTCATGGCGATATTCTATTTGTAACTGTTCAGAGCCAAGCAAAATTTCATAAAACAGGTGTAAAATGCTTGCATTTTTAAGACTGTTTTTGAAATTTTATTTGGCGGATACGCCACACCGACGAAATGCGTAGCATTTTGGAGGTTGCCTCTGAACAGTTACTTCTATTTTAATAAGAAAACGAGCAGCCGGTAAACTGGATTTACGCTTACATGCTACTCGTTTGTAGTTATTATATTTCCTGTTTTATTAAAAAGTCAAACAAAATTTTCTTTACTTTTCTATCCTCTAACCAGCTCTCTCAACTTATCCAGATCTTTCTTATCCGGATGTGATAAAGCACGGTCAAAATTTGCGATCAGCAGATCAAGATTCGGCATATGATCCGGCTGCTCTTTCATTTTCACATAACGGTCTCTCACCGCTTGCGGCATCTTTCCCTGACACATATACTCACCAACTACCTGATTGCTTTCATCCATAGAACTCTTAACATTATTCAGAACCTTCTGAAAATATGCCTCATTCTCACCAAACCCGGCTGTTCCAAACAGAAAGACTTTCTTATTCTTTATTCTTTGCAATAACTCCAATGCGGATTTATCTGCATTTCCCTGGTCTGTCAGAAACCAATGTAAAGCATTTCCGATACCGGTTCTTCGATTTCGCTTGTTCCGAAATAATCACAATTCTCCTGCGGCAATGCATCACGAATCGCATTTGCCAGCTCTGCTGTATTTCCTGTTTTGCTGCTGAATATGATTGAGTATCTTTCTTCTTTCATACTATAACCTTCCTTCTAAGCTAAATCGATTCGGAACAATATCTTCAGACTTCTTATTTCTGCTTGATTTCCATAATAACAGTTTTTCCAGCCTGAACTTCTCCCTCTTCACATACAAGCTCTTTCCCTTCAAGGCCTGAACCGATGACGATCGGTGTGATGGAATTACGTCCTGTTTCTTTGATAAACTCAAGGTCTGCATCTGCAAGAAGATCTCCTGCTTTTACCTTGTCTCCTTCTTTCACATGGATCTGGAAACATTTTCCATTCAGTGCGACTGTCTCAAGTCCGACATGTATCACAACTTCTACTCCGTTATCGGAAGTAACAGCATAAATGTGACCTGTCTCTGCTACTTTTGATACAGTTCCGTCAACCGGGCTTACAACCTTACCTTCTGTCGGAACGATTGCGATTCCATCTCCAAGAATCTTCTCTATAAAAATAGGATCCGGTACTTCTGTAATTGCTACTGCTGTACCGGTCATAGGTGCTAAAATTGTTTCAAATACATTCTCCTGATTGCTCATATCTAACTCCTCCTTAGACGTCTTTCATCCACTCATTACTTCTCTTACTAACTAAAAAATTATAGTCACTGTTTCTGCGAATTTCAATCCCATTTTTTGATTTATTTGTGAATTCTATGTTTTGCATATTTTTCCACGCTAGTATCGTTTCTTCTTATTCATAATGATCAGCAAATCTCTGCAAAGGTCTTATAGAAATCATATACCTTACCGTCTTCCTGTGCGCAGAGTAGAAAGCGACTGATCACATCCCCTGTTTTATGATATTGCTGTAGATATTCTATATGTTTCTGCAAGTCATTTGGATAATTCTCGGCAACTTCTTCTTTCATAAGAAATGTCATATATCTGCCGCCATGCTTACGCCAGATAATATGTGACTCGTCAAACACATTGCTCGCGTCCGGCAAGACAGTCAGACCACGTTGTTCCTGCTGCAGCGTGTCCGTATGCTGTACGCGGGAATAAAGATACGGATCTTCAATATATTGAAGTAACTTCTTCTGCTCAATCAACTCAAAAGAGACAATGCACTCCGTATCGATCTCTGTTTCCTGATAAGGCGTCTGTCTCAATTTCTCCAACGTCTTCACCGCCTCAATATGCCTTTGCAGTTTTTTTCATTCGAAGTTTTAGCAGTTCCTGTTCCTGTTCAAGCTCCGATAACTTCTGTTCAAACAGATTTGCCTGTTGTTTCGGTGTATTGGATTTCATCTCTCGGATCTGCTTTAACTGAAATCCGAGAGATTTTTTTATAAAAGATCACATCAGAAATTGTCATCAGATCTTCTACCGCATACTCCCGATAATGACTTGTCTCCCCTTTGTTCGGTGATAGAACCTGCATCTCTTCCCAATAGCGCAATGTAGATGCGGGAATGTCAAAGAAATGGGATATCTCTCCTATTTGAAATTCCAAAGCTATATTTTTCCGCCTCCTCTTGATGATTAGATGATCTTTTTCTCTTCATCGTTCATGAAGATACCGACATCTTGCTACTTGTATTTTAGCAATCTTTTTATTGACCTTCAAGTACCTTTAAGGTTTATCCTATACTAAGATATTTTTTTTTTTTTAACAAGGAGGCTTCCTTATGGAAAAAACTCTTATATTTCGTTCGGTAGATGAGATTCGATTAAAGAAATTATTACGCTTTATCATTCCAACTTATCTGACCTCATTATTTACTACAGTTTATACGATCGTTGATGGAATCTTTGTTTCTGCTTATGTTGGAACAAATGCACTCGCTGCGATCAACGTTGTCTATCCGCTTGTAAATATTCTGTACGGTATCGCACTTGCCTTTGCGACAGGCGGAAGTGCGCTTGCTGCTCTTCATATCGGTGGAAAGAAAAATGACGAAGCCAGCCGGACTTTCTCGGTAAGCATGGCTGCTGCCATTGTCATTGGCGCTCTTGTCTCTGCGCTTATTCTTTTCCGGTTGCCACTCATCCTGCAGATGCTTGGTGCAACCTCACTGTTGATGGAAGATTGTAAAGCTTATATCTACTGGTGGCTGTTCGGTGCTCCGATCGTGGTTGGAAAAGAGATGTTCACTTATTTCATCCGTGTTGACGGTTCTCCGACGTACAGTTTTCTGACAGCACTTTCCGGAGGGATTTTTAATATTGTTTTCGATTACATTTTTATCGGACAGCTCCATATGGGAATTACAGGTGCCGCACTTGCAACTTTCCTCGGCCTGCTGCTTTCTTTTTGTAATGGGAGTGGTTTACTTTGTAACACATCCGAACTTCCTTCATTTTACATTCCACGGATTTTCTATAAAGGAAGCATTTCATAGCGTGGTCAACGGAACTTCTGAATTCGTAAACCAGCTTGCGATTGCGATCACAACCGTTATCTTTAACCGAAGTGCCCTACTTTTTCGCCGGAGAAGACGGCGTTGCTGCTGTTTCAATCATCATGTATTTACAGTTCTTATGTATCGGAATTTATTTTGGATTTTCTATGGGACTATCAACGCCACTAGGATATGCTTACGGAGACAGAAATTTCTCTGTCTGTCGTGTTTTAGAAAAGTACGCTTATCGCTTCTTTGCGATTGCACCGATCATTCTCTACGGATGCACTTATCTGCTGACACCAATTTGAGTGCGTTTCTTTGCATCTCCCGGCAGCACAGTCTTTAACATGGCAGTTTCCGGAATGCGCTTATATGGACTCGGATTCTTATTTTCAGGAATCAATATCTTCGCAGCAATCCGTATGATGACATATGGCAAAGGATATATCTCAGGTATGATTACTTTCCTTCGTTCCTTTGCTCTGCTGCTTCTTTTCCTGACAGTTCTTCCGAGGTTCTTGGAATTAAATGGAATCTGGCTGGCAGTTCCGGCAGCTGAGATATTGACACTGATTGTTGCACTTTGGACGTTGAGGAAAAAACTGTAGCTTAAAAACAACTACTTAAAGAGAATTAAAAGACAGAGGTTTCTGACATTTTGTAATCAGAAACCTCCGTCTCTTTTTCATAAAATCTTATTTTTTAGAATCCTACTCGACTGTCTCCCAGTTCATTCTTCCATATCTGAGTGTCATCTCCTGGATTTCCTTCTGCAATTTCAATGATAACTGTCTCGTATTCACTCTCCATTTCCAGTTCTTTCCTACCGTAGACGGAGTGTTGATACGACAATTATTTCCAAGTCCTAAATAGTCCTGCATCGGAATAACACACAGCTTTGCACTGCTTCGCATAATCAGGCTGATCAGAGATTTATACAGTTCACTTTCCGGTGTGTACTGGTCACACATGTAATCTCTCGCCAGTTTTTGCTCCTCTTTTTGTGATACTGCTCCACCATCCCACGATAGTTTCATTATCATGGGTTCCTGTATACGCCACGCAGTTCTCCGGATAGTTATGTGGAAGATAATCATTTGCGCATCCTGAGTCGCGGGAATCAAATGCAAATTCCAGAACCTTCATTCCCGGAAAACCACTCTCGCGGACCATCTCACGGACAGAATCTGTCACATAACCAAGATCTTCGGCAATAACCTGCTTCCATCCAAGTGCCTGTTCCACTTTGCGGAACAGATCGATTCCTGGACCTTTCTCCCAATGTCCTCCGATTGCATTCTCTGCTCCATGCGGAATGGAAAAGTATTCATCAAATCCTCTGAAATGATCGATTCTGACAACATCATACATCTGGAATACATAATGCAGTCTTGAAATCCACCATGAATATCCTGTCTCCCTATGATAGTCCCAGCGGTACAGTGGATTTCCCCACAACTGTCCTGTCGCAGAGAATCCATCCGGTGGGCATCCTGCTACAGCTGTCGGGATATTTTGCTTCATCTAACTGAAACAGTTCCGGATGTGCCCAGGTATCCGCACTGTCCATAGCAACATAAATCGGGATATCTCCAATGATCTTGATTCCATTTTCATTTGCATATGCCTTTAATTTCATCCATTGCTCGTGGAATTTAAACTGCATGTACTGCTGGAATTCAATATCATAATACAGTTCCTCTCTGTAATAATCCATTGCCCATTTCCAACGGAGACGGATATCTTCTGCCCATTTTGTCCACTCTACATTGTCAAATCTTCCTTTTACAGCCATGAACAGTGCATAATCTGACAGCCACCAGCTATTCTCATTCACGAATTTCTGATACTCCGGATTCTCACTGATCTTACTTCTCTCATAAGCCTTTCGAAGCAGTGGATAGCGTCCTTTATAAATCTTCTCGTAATCAATAGAACCCTTTGCTTTTCCCCAGTTTACTTTCTCACATTCTGCACGTGTCAGAACACCTTCCTCGATCAGTTCATCAAGACTGATAAAGTACGGATTTCCCGCAAAAGTGGAAAAGGACTGGTACGGAGAATCTCCGTAGCTTGTCGGGCCAAGGGGAAGGATCTGCCAGTAACTCTGGCCTGCTCCTTTGAGCCAATCTACAAATTCATATGCGCTTTTTGAAAAACAACCGATTCCATACTCGGACGGTAAACTACTGATCGGCATTAAAATGCCTGCTGCTCTTTCGCTCATTTTATCTTCCTCCTCTTAATCTTCTACCTCGATCATTACTCCATAATGATCGGATACTACCGGGTAATTCTTTCCATTACATACCACTTTCGATGACTTTACTTTTTTCTGCGTATTACAGAAAATGTAATCCGACGTTTGGCATCTTTCACTGCTCCACCGCCTTCTCCATCGCGCCATCCATCGATTTCTTCTTCCACTGTAACACCGGAATCTTTCTGTTCTGCCGGACAGTAACTGTCCTTCCATCCGCTTTCGCAGATCAGTTCATATCCTTCCTGTTTTACATTATCGAGACTGTTGAAATCTCCCATCAACCAGATGGTGCGATCTTTTTTTCCAGACTTTTCGTCAGCTTTTCCATTTTCTCCCACTGTTTCTTCAGCGGTTCTTCCTCGTCGTTCCACCAGCCCATATGGACTGTAAAGAAAATGTCATCGTTCCCTTCTGTCTGCATTCCTAAAATTTTTCTTGTCTTCCAATTATCATAATCATCTGTCTGGCTGATCAGGAACTGCTTTACTCTCATAATCGGTTTCTTTGATAAAAGAGCCATTCCTTCATCGTATTTTCCATATCCGATCTTTGCAGACAGCCAGGTCCAATAGTAATACACTCCTTTTTTTCTCTGAGTGCTTCAACAACTTCTTTCGCGTGATTGTCTTCTCTTACAGGAAGTCCGAAATCCATACATCTCTTATACCCGGCCAGCATTACATCCGGAATTTCTCCGGCACTTGCAGTCTGATTCACCTCCTGAAGAGCAACTACATCCGGCTGCTCAACTATTAACGTCTCTATAAACTTTTTTTTTTTCTTCGTAAGATGATTCTACAAGACTATGCGTATTTAATGTCATTAACTTCATTCTCTTCTCACTCCTGTAAAAGCACCGGAGAATTTTCTACATACCCTTCTCCAGTCTATTGTCTGTTATGAACTAAAATCCCCCAACTATGATACCTAAGGATTGTTTCGTGCAATGCACTCTCACAATCCTGGTATCATAAGATGTCATTAATATCCGATTTTAATACATCTGCTTTTGGCCCATAGACAGCCTGGATTCCATTATCTTTCTTCATCAGTCCAAGTGCTCCCTCTGACTTCCATGCGGCAAGCTCTGCTACTTTATCCAAATCCTTTTGTTGCATTGTTCCATGCAACCGTTTGCATTAATTATATGTACGTTTTGTACGAAATGCAATTCTATTTATAGATCTATTTTCTATTTCTGCCTTTTGCACAATTTATATGCTCTGTTTTTGTACATTCTCACAACAGTTTCTATGCAAAAAACTATGCAACAGATTTGACATCATTGCATTCTTTCACTAAAATAGTAGGTGACGAAATGCGTAGCATTTTGGAGGTTGGCTCTGAACAGTTACGTGAAAATAAAGGAAAATAGGTGTCAGACTCCTGACATCCTCATTTCCTCACAGGAGGGAAAAAATATGGCAGTAACAATTAAAGATGTGGCCGCTTTGGCAGGTGTATCACCTTCCACTGTCTCCAGAACTTGTAAGAATAACCCATCCATCAGCACAGAAACAAAAGAAAAAGTTCGTAAAGCGATGATCGAACTTGGTTACGAAGTAAACTTTCAGGCCAGCAATCTTGCTTCTCAGTATTCCCGCACGATCGGGATTATCCTTCCGGCATCTGCCCGTGAAGTATATGAGAATGCTTTCTATCTTGAAGCAATTCGCGGCATCAGCCACTACTGTAACCAGAGACAATACATGTCTACTGTTGTGACAGGTCAAGATGAAGATGAGATCTTAAAAGCGATTCAGTCTATGTCACGAAGTGGAAAAGTAGATGGGTTCATCGTTCTTTATTCTCGAAAGGACGATCCGATTATTGATTATCTCTTCAGCGAAGGGCTTCTTTATATCTTGATTGGAAAAGCAACACAGTACACGAATCAGACATTATATATTGACAATGATAATCTTCTTGCCGGAGAGGACGCGACCGAATATCTCTATCAGCTCGGTCATCGCAAGATTGCTTATCGGGTTCCGACAGTTCACTGACTTTTGCCGCAGACAGAAAAACCGGTTACCAGATGGCATTGACTAAACACGGAATCCCTTTCCGTCAGAATACTGCGCGGAAGTTCTGAATGTATCAGGAGATAACACAGAAGCAATTTCTTCTCTGTTACTGCAGGATGAACCGCCAACTGCAATCGTTGTAAGTGATGATATTCTTGCTGTTTCTCTTGAAAGAGTCTGTCTTCAGAATCATGTTTCAATCCCTGATGATTTGTCGATTATATCATTCAACAACTCTCTATTTGCAAGATCGACATCTCCACAGCTTACTTCAATTGATATTAATTCCAAGCAGCTGGGTATCGAGGCGGCATCACAGATGATCAATCATATTGAAAATCCGAATCTTGTTGCAACAAAGATTATCGTGCCGCATCAGCTGATTGAACGCGACAGCTGTTGTAAAATAAATGGATAATAGGACGGAGAGTTCTGACATTTTCACTCAGAACTCTCCGTCCTTTTTTTATCATTTTTTCTTCTGATATCAACCAAGCGCTTACAAACTTGGATGTTGCAACAATCTGCATACCTCTTGTGCAACTGCATCATCTTTATTAGATTCAATGACTTTCTCTGCGATTTTTTTTCAAGCTTTCTACTGCATTTCCCATGGCTCGAATGTGGGAATTTCTCAAACATTGAAATGTCATTATTTCCATCCCCAAATACCAATACCTCTTCTTTACTCCACCCGTAATACTCTGCAATCTGTTCCAGCATAGCTCCCTTATTCGCCTGTCGGTCTGTAATTTCTATATTCCAAGTTGCAGATGAAGTAACTGTGATATCTTGTCTCTTCTTCAGAAATTCTTTTATGTTTTTCAACTTATTCTGCTCTTCTGAGAAAATAAATATCTTTTGAATTTTAATCTGCGCACCAAAAATTTTTTCCACTGCGGGCATTGGGCGAGCCGTATCGCAAAACTCACAGTCTGTCGAAAAATCTCCTACTGAAGTATTAATTTCAAAATCAAGCTTCTTTTCCATGAGCATCTGTATAATCTCCTGCGCACAGGATTCTTCTATTGATTTTTGGAAAATCAAAGTCCCATCACTCTTTCGGAATTCAGCTCCATTTAGCAGAAGATATTCCGGTGAAACTCCCGCTGTTCTCATAAGCTCAGATGCCGTTTTCAGCGAACGGCCTGTTGCCGCAACCCACAGAATTCCTGCCTGCTGTGCATTCCTTATACACTCCGCTGTTTTCTCTGATAACATGCCTTCCTCATTTAGAAGTGTCCCATCCGATCACTTGCAATTAATCTGATCACCGTAATTCTCCTTTACCTTTGAAAAATGAAATGCAAATGTATGGAAATCTCGTTTTATTAATGGTAGCGATACTCCGATCTCCATCAATTCATCTCCACCGAAAATCTGCCCGGTACTTTCATCTTTATAATCCCATTCCGGATGCAGACCACAGAGATGAATTCTTCCATGAGAATATCTCGGATCAAACAGTTTCTGCATGATAATAACTTCGCATTCTTCTCCCGTTACGGAAACAACCGACCATGCAATATAATTCTCATTCGGAACTTCAAGATAACTAAGCACTCCCTTTTGCAGCCAGCCTCTCTGTTCTTTATATTCCTGAATCTGATCAGCAATTTCTTTTCTTTCTTCTTCGGAACATTTTGTAAGATCAAGTTCATATCCCAGATTAAATAATCTTGCTACCTGATATCTTGCATCCAGAGAAGTACTTCTTCCGGTCTGATGATTCGGAACAATACTTACGTGAGCACCCATTGTTATCTGCGGATATAAAAGGCTATATCCTCTTTGGATTGTCGCACGGTCAAATGCATCTGTATTGTCACTTGTCCAATTCTGCGGCACATAATACAACATTCCCGGATCAAATCGCGCACCACCACTGGAACATCCTTCAATCAGAACATCCGGATATTTTTCTGTAATGCGTTCCAAAATATCATATAATCCAAGCACATACCGATGACTGATCTCTTCTTTTTTGCTGTACTCCCGGACATGCAGAATTCACATCTGTCAGCGGTCTGTTCATATCCCACTTTATGTAATTGATTTTCCATCTCTCAAATAAAAATCTAATGTTTTAAATAAATATTCACGGACATCTTCTCTTGAAAGGTCCAGCAGATATTCATGTCTTCCTTTTACTGATTGATACCCCGGAATGTGAAGCGCCCAGTCCGGATGATGACGTAACAACTTACTATCCTCGCTGACTGCCTCCGGTTCAAACCAAAGTCCAAACTGTAAACCTTTTTTTATGAATCGCATCTGCAACTGCTGCAATTCCACCCGGGAGTTTCTGTTCATTGCATATCCAGTCTCCCATTGAAGATCTGCTGTCATTTCCTTTACGGAACCAACCGTCATCCAATACAAATAATTCAATTCCCGCAGCTTTAGCCAGGTCTGCCTGTTCATCAATCTTCTCCTTTGTTACATCATAGTACATAGATTCCCAGGAGTTTAAAAAGAACCGGTCGTGTCTTTCCCTCAAATCGTTTAGGAATTAGATGCTGTTGGTACAGCCAATGAAAATTGTGGCGCATTCCATTCAGACCCGTATTGCTATAATTCAATACCGCTTCCGGAGAAGCAAATGTATCTTCGGCTTCAATTCCCATTTAAAGCTGTCCGGATGAATTCCAATCTGTGCCCGTACATTTCCAAACTGGTCCTTTTCCACCTGTGCGAGGAAATTTCCGCTATAAACAAGATGCGCTGCCCAGACATCTCCGCTGCATTCATTCGTCTCCGATTTTAACGCTGCCAAAAATGGCTGATGCTGAGGACTGCTGCTTCCCCTGACACTCTCCGTTTTCTGCACCCCATAATGAATCGGGAAACGCTGCATATTTGCCTCTTTAGCATGTGTTCCATATAATGTCATAAGTTCATACTCTTCTGCCGGAAGTTCCGAGAGACATACTCTGAATATTCTGAAGAAAAACGGTCTGCTTCCCATAATTTTCTACTTTTTGATGTCGTAAAACAATTCCGTGATTTTCAAAAATTGTATAATAAAAGAAAAAGTCGGATCCCTGCTCTGTCATCTTCACAGATCACTTCCAGTGTCTCCGACTCATTTTCATTAACACGAATCTGCGGCATACCTTGTAATTTAGGCTTACCGGATACTACACTCCAGCTTTTAAACACCGGTTCGCAAAATGTTATTCCATCTTCTTGTGTGATTGCAAAAGCCGGAATACGAAAATCTCCATGTCCTCCGACCGGATATTCAAACGGAAAATCATCAAAGGATACATTTTCGACAGAGCTGTCATGTTCCGTATTATACCCTCTCTTAAAAACAGGGGATTTCCGGTCCCCGGTAATTTCGGATCTTTCGTCCGAAATACCGATGAACCAGATACTTTCCATCCACAACTTCCATCACATAACTTATTGTATCATTACTTAATTGCACGATCTGCCCTTTGTTATGAAATAGAATACTCATACTTACTGCTCCATTTTCTTATTAAAACCAAACATCCATGTCAGTCCGAATGCCACACCGAAAGCAACTACATTTACTAGAATATAGAGTGGCAGCTGCTCGTTAAGATACAGCAATGTTCCTGGGATACCTGTAATTGACATTCCTGTTGCTCTCAGATGGAAGATTGATGCCGAAATCCTCCAACACCGCCACCGATCATTGACATTACAAACGGTTTCATAAATTTTAAGTTAACTCCAAATACCGCCGGCTCTGTGATTCCAAGTAATGCAGACAGACATGCCGGATATGCCACCTGCTTTGTCCTATTAGACGCTGCTTTGATTGCAACTGCAAGAACTGCTCCTGCCTGAGCAACATTTCCGCAAGTTCCGATTGGATTCAGATAATTCCATCCATCTTGTGCCAACATACTGATCTCTAAGAAATTCAGAATATGATGAATACCAAAAATACCAAGAAGCTGTCCGAAACATCCATATAAAAATCCGCCTATTCCCATTGGAAGGAAAAGAAGATGTTCTACTGCAAACAGAACTCCTGACTCTACTGTATGTAAGATTGGTCCAAGTACGAACAATGCCGAACACATCCAACCAACAATGTTAAGAATGGTGTCACAATCAGATCGATTGCATCCGGAACTTTCTTTCGCAGCCATTTTTCAAACTTGGAAGCGACAATTCCTGTCACAAATGCCGGTAATACTGATCCCTGATATCCTGTTACTTTTAAGAATCCAAAGAAAATCAACGGCTGTGCCTCTCCTGATCCAACTGCATAAGCGCTTGGCAGGCTGCTGTTTACAAGCATCAATCCTAATACAATTCCAATTACCGGACTTCCGCCAAAATTGCGGAAGGTTGACCAGCACACTAAAGCCGGAAGAAATGCAAATGCCGTGTCTGTCAATACCTGTGTAAATGTAAGAAGATTCTGCGGAATACTATCAGCTGTCAGACCAAATACTGCAAGTACTGCCTCCTGAGTCAGAAGCCCTCTAAGTCCCATAAACAAACCAGTAGCTACAAGCACCGGGATAATTGGCACAAATACATCAGAAAACATTCTGATTGCTCTCGGAATTTATTTCCATAAACCACCTTTTCTTTTTTTCCTCTGACTTTTCTTCGTCGCCTGTTCCTGTAACTTTTACAACTTCATCATAGATTCGGTTAACGGACCTGTTCCGAGAATAATCTGATACTGTCCGGAATTAAAAAAGCTTCCTTTTACCTTCTCCAGATTTTCAATCTCTTTTACCTGAATCTTTTCTTTATCAGCTACTACAATACGAAGTCTTGTCGCACAATGTCTTACTGACACAACATTTTCCGTACCGCCAACCAGTTCAAGAATCTTTTTTGCTAATTCTTTATCACTCATTTTTCTCCTCTCCTTCTCCCATTAAATCATACATTTCCACGACTGTTTCTTTCATGAGTCCGCTTATTTTTACTTTTCCATTTTCTTCTTCTGTGAACATTCTCATAGAAAACACTTTGCTTCCCTGATTCACAAAAATTTCCATACTGGAAATATCAGACCAACATTCTATCGTTTCCAACGAATCAATCTTACAGTTTCTCTCATCATAATCTTTTGTAACCCAATTTTTTCTCTTTACAGAAATTATTTTTTCTACTTTTTTGTATTCTAGAATAACTTCTCTGTTCTGAAATTCTATTTTAAAAGAAGTTTCATTCTGAAGATTAGATAGTTTTGCACAGTATACTCTGTTCTTAAGAATTATTTCTCCACTTTGTCTTTCCTGCTCGGAAATCTTATGTATGCACAAACTTTTTTCCAATTCTCTTACCGGAAGCTGACACAGTTCTCCATTTCGATAAGAAATCTCTCTTGGTAACGTCATACAATGGATACTGGATTCTCCTTCACCAAACAGCTTCTCTTCTTCCTCTTCCATTCTTGACATCCACGCAAACAGAATTTTTCTTCCATCCGGTGATGTAAATGTCTGGGGCGCATAAAAATCAAATCCCAGATCCATCTTTTTACGCCCTTCATCCGATTCTGTACATTGCTATCTTCTATTTTTCCTGAAACTATGTCATTAAAATCAAACTCTTTATAAGCCGAAAAACTACAAAGTGAACTATCTCTTTCATTATCTCTGTGCTGCGGACAATAAAGCAAAATTCCTTGTCCATCTACCTGAAAATAATCCGGACATTCAACCATTTCATACTCCTTGGATTTTGCAAGCACTAATTCGAATTTCCAATTTTCCGCATCCTTGGAGCTGCATAGTGCGACAGAACCTCTTCCATTTTTTTCATCTGTGCTCCGATCACCATATAATAGTTATCGCCGTCCTGCCATACTTTCGGATCTCTGAAGTGCTCGGTAAACTCAGTAGGTGTTGATAGCACAATGCCTTTTTTCTGAAATGTCTTGCCATCCTCAGTAACTGCAAGGCACTGGCTGCTTTTTTTCTCACACCGCCGCTCTTATTATTTCCTGTATAAAATAAGCGAAGCTGACCATCCTTTATCAATGCACTACCTGAGTAAACTCCATTTTGCTCATAAAACTGCTCCGGCAAAAGAGCACTTCCTTCCCAATTCCAATGAAGTAAATCCTTCGATGTAAAATGTCCCCATTCCTTGTAAGAATGATTCTTTTCAAATCGATTCCACTGAAAGAACACATGATACATATCCTTGTAAAAAACTAACCCATTAGGATCATTTAGCAGACCTCTGTCCGGTTCCAGATGATATTTCTGTCGTTTTATCATTTCTAAATGACCTCCCGTCCTTACTTTCTCGGCGCCTGACTATATTAAACTATATTTTTCTGTTTTGGAACATAGCATTTTCAGAAGAATATATGGAAAAAACTAACTTTTTGTATTATGATAGACTTATGATTGAATATAAAGAAACCAAACATTCTCTCGGTATATAAAGCCAATAGTGATCTTTCTCTGTACAGTGCCGGTTATGAAGAATGTACACCTGGCTACAGTTATGGTCCGACTTTGAGATCATATCAGCTAATTCATTTTGTACTCAACGGGGAGGGAGAATTTCGTATTAATGAGCATGTGTTTCACCTAAAAGCAGGAGATGCATTTCTCATTCCGGCAGGTAAGATCACTTATTATGAAGCCTCAAAAACAAACCCTTGGTCTTATGCATGGATCAGCTTTATCGGCATCAGCTCAGAAAGCTATCTCTATCAGATTATGACTTCAACAGAAGCTATTTATGTGATCCATGGTTTGGATACCCGAAAATATTACGATTCTATTTCCCGGATCATGCAATTAGACGCCTCATTGACCAGTCATTATTTTGAAGGAAATAGTATCCTGCTTCATATTATTTCCATGCTTTTTTCAGATGTTGATTTTCATGAAGCAGACACAAATAAACTGTCAATTATCGATGAAATTAAATTTTACTTTGATATCAATTATGCTGAGAATTTGAAGTTAAAAGATGTAGCTGACTATTTCGGCATCCATCAGAATTACCTTACACGGGCTTTCCATGAAAAGTTTGGAATCTCACCCAAAAAATATCTGCTTCAACTGAAATTTAAAAAAGCTGCAAGGTTACTTGCAACTACACAACTTCCTGTTTCGATTATTTCCAATTCACTTGGATTTGAAGACCAGCTGGCATTTTCACGTACATTTAAAAAGTTTTATAATGTTTCGCCAACAGATTACCGGAGCCATTTAAAACCGTAACACTTCTTACGTTTTTCATCCATTTCCTGTTACTCACCACCTGAAGAAGTGGGAGTCTTCTCGACTGAGATAAACAATCCGCAGAATACAAAGTTGCGAACTATACTGATACTTACAAAAAGGACAGAGATTTCTGACATTTTTCAATCAGAACTCTCTGTCCTTTTTTCATCATTTTGATATTTATAAGACCTTATATTTTTCAAATATTTCCAAGTACTCCTGCTCAACATCCTTGAATGCTCTCACCGTATAATCAGGTACCATACACGTCTCTGGCTTGTCTCCTTCTGAGTCTTCACCCAGTAAATATTTCATATCATACCACAATACCGCATCATCAATCTCTTTGATCAGCTTCTCTTTGCTCATCAAGTGGTGAACCCAAGAACTTGGTATACAAAACATCAAGCAAATGATTCTCCTGCTCTTTATATACTGTCATAAATTGCTTCAGCGGACGCGGCACGTCTGACATATAACATTCACTTGCATCATGCAAAAGTGCACCCTCGATCACACGATTGCTGTATCCCTCTGGCTGCAGCTTCTTTCGCGCACAGAATGCAATGTTCTCCCACCGACCAGAACGTACTGACCTGGCCGTTTCCTCGACAGATCATCGGAAGTGCATGGGCGATATCTACAATGTTGATTAGTTCCGGATCTGGATTGATCGGATCAAAATGATTTCCTGTGTATGTTGTGATGTAACTCATAATAAACTCCTACTCTCTTTAATATAATTCCATAAACTCTCATCTAAATCTATCTCTTCTTTTGCTTTGAGACCTTGTCTCATTTATAACTTCTTGGATATCCCTATACGGCATACTTGTAAAAATATCTCTAAGTTCATCTGCCATATCCAATGCCATCGCAATCTTCGTTAAGGAAAGTAATGAAATCATCCCTGTCGTCTCAAACCTTTTAATCGAACCATAACTCACACCACTCATAGATGCTAATTTTTCCTGTGAAATTGAACGTCTCTTTCTAATATTGCGCACTCTTTGCGCAAGCTTTTGATCCAGTTCTTCTGCTGTTTCCCATACTAACTGTTGCATTCATCCACCTCACTCTATGGATAATATTTTATCTATTTTTAACTATTTTATGCATTTTTAGATAATATTTTATCTATTTGAATCATATCACTTTTATCTTTTAATATCAACCGGGCACTTGCAAAATAACTCTAAAACCTCTAAAATTATTGTATCTGCCAAAACATTTAATTAAGGGAGAAAATTTATGAGTATATACGCAATTTACTTCAGTCCAACCGGTGGAACTGAAAAAATAGTTACATTTATAGCTGAACAATTTGGCGAATATCAGAGCATTGATTTATGCGAAAAGACTTCTGATCTAACAAATGATTTTTCCGAAGAAGATCTCTGTATCATCGGAGTTCCTTCCTTCGGTGGACGTGTTCCTGCCATTGCATTAGAGAGAATCAAAGCCCTGAGCGGAAATAATGCAACTGCGATTCTAAGCACCGTTTACGGAAACCGTGCTTATGAAGATACATTGATCGAACTTGAAGATACTCTGATTGAAAAGAACTTCACCTGCCAGGCAGCTATTGCGGCTATCGCAGAACATTCCATCATGCATCAGTTTGCAACTGGAAGACCTGATCAGAATGATCTTACAGAACTCGCTTCCTTTGCACAGAAGATAAAAGAGAAAACAAACAACACTGTAAAAACTGATTTTCCACCAGTACATGTTACGGGTAACAGACCTTACCGCGAATACGGTACGATTCCGCTTATCCCTGGTGCTTCACATACCTGTGGTTCCTGTGGATTGTGCGCAGCGAAATGCCCGTCAGGAGCAATTCCATCTGACAATCCTAAGCAGACTGATAAGGACAAATGTATTTCCTGTATGCGCTGTATCAGCGTCTGTCCAACACATTCCCGCAAGCTGAATCCACTAATGCTGGCTGCTGCTTCCCAGAAGTTAAAAAAGCTTGTTCCGGACGAAAAGAAAATGAACTGTTTTTATAAATAAGACTATAAAAACACCCGCTATTTTCATCCTTCTCAAGATAAAATAACGGGTGTCTCTAAATTATTACACTATACCACTACTTCTATCAGTGTCTTGTCACCAAATTGAATTTTCCTATTCGTTATTCTTCATCCTCCAGCTTCACGCACGGCAGATTCCATCTGTAATGCGCTGCTCCGATACGAATCACAAGCACAACTACTGTTCCGATCACAAGCGCCGGAATCTGTCCCCAGCTTCTATATGCCAGTACACAACAGATTGCCCCCGCGATCGATGCACAGGCATACACATGCTTTACAAAAAATATATGGTGGAACTCCTGCCATCACATCTCGGAGAAGTCCTCCTCCAACACCGGTCAGTACTCCAAGGAAACTTAAGAAAAACATATTATCATGATATCCTGCTGTCCATCCTGTGGATACTCCGACTGCTGTAAAGATCCCAAGTCCGACCGAATCCATCAGGAACATTAGTCCTGCATAGAGTGCCTGGTATTTGCTATGCAACAGTCTCTTATTAATAGAAAGTAAGAGAAATGGCGCTAATGCAGAAATCACTGCCACTTCTACATAAATCGGCTTCACAAATGCGCTCGGTGTCTTCCCCAAAATCACATCACGCATCATTCCGCCTCCTACTGCAGTCACCACACCAAGCACCAACACACCGAAAATATCCATCTTTCGCCGGATACCAACCATTGCCCCCGAAATTGAAAATGCGATCGTTCCGATCAACTCGATGATCAAAACGATCAATGTCTGTAAATCCATATTGTTTCTTCCCCATTTCTATACCGATATTTCGACTAATATCAGTAGTTTCTGTTTGAAATTTTATCATAAAGGATTTGCATTTTCAATAATGTTACACATGTTTTGATTCCTTTTTAATTTCGTCACTTTTCTTCTAAATAAATATCCCGTCCCATACATTTCAGCCATTTTCACAATAATTCTCTGAATATTTCCGTTATACAACCTTAATTTTTTTTTTCATTTATCACACCTTTTTAAACCTTCAAAACCTTAATTTTTCACCCTACAATTCTCCCTGCTTTTTCCTTCCCCTTGACACCGGGTGCTATAGTGTAACTGTAGCAAAGAAAAAGAACACTTAACAAAACCTACTTATTATTTTGACAAGTTGAAGGCTGCTAAGCGAATTCAGTAATTTGGAGGAAAAGATAAATGAATACTTTAAAAGCTGAAAAAAAGAGACATGTCAATCAAAGCAAAAAAATTAAGACGCGAAGGATTTGTAACAGGAAACCTGTTTGGTCGTGAACTGGAAGATTCTATTCCACTGAAATTTGATAAAGGTGAAATAGAAAAACTTCTGAAAGTCGAAAACAAAGGTGGCCAGGTTATGCTGGAAGTTGCCGGTGAGACTTATGATGCACTGATCAAGGAAGTTGATTACAATCCTTTGAAGGGATATGTAGATGAAATAGATTTCCAGGCACTGGTAAGCAATGAGAAGGTTCACTCTGTAGCAGAGATTCACCTTGTAAACCTCGAGAAACTGTCTTCAGGAGTACCACAGCAGATGCTTCAGGAGATTTCCTTCAAGGCTCTTCCTGCCGCATTGGTAGAGAAAGTCGAAGTTGATGTTGGACCTCTGAAAATCGGGGACACAATTCGTGTTGCTGATCTTCCAATTGCCAAAGACAAAGATGTTGATCTTATGACAGATCTTGATGCAACAGTAGTTACTATCACAGAAGTACACGTAAAAGCTTCTGATCTTACTTCAGATGAAGAGGAAGAAGAAGCCGCAGAATAATTTTAACTTAACAAACGACAGGCGCAGAGCTTCATAATTGATTCCCTGCGCCTGTTTTTTGCTTTCACTTTTACATCGCTATCTTTCCTTGTTTCTTCCACTTCCGTGTCACATAGATATAATACGGGATCAGTGGAATCAATGCAGAGATCCATGCTGCCGGATCTGACAGACACACTCCTGCAAAGCTTGTTTTTCCTGCCACAAGAACTACAATTGCAGATCTCGCCGCAAGTTCAAACACTCCTCCGAGCATCGGCACAAGTCCATATCCAAGTCCTTGCAAGGTATTCCTATATAGGAAGATACTTCCCAGGAATGGATAACACCAGAATACTGTATGGAAATACAGCACTGATACTTCAATAACTTTCGTCTCTGATGGGCTGATCAAAAGGTATGTCAGATATTTACTAAAGAAAAATACCAGTATCATCGCAATTACGCTGTAAGCCAGAATCATAATCTGTGTACAGCGCACACCTTGTCGTACACGGTCTACTTTTCCAGCTCCCCAGTTCTGTCCCACATAAGTTGCAATCGTTGCACCGAAAGCAACGAATACTGTGCAGATTACATTCTGAATCTTTGCTGCCGCAGAGAAACCAGCCATATAATCTTCCCCGTAAACATTTACAGCACCCTGTACAATAATTGTTCCGATCGCTGTAATAGAAAACTGTAATGCCATCGGAACTCCAAGAGCCATCAATTTTCCGCAAGCTGGAAGAGAAAATCTGAAATTCTCTTTTTTAAGATGCAGAATAGGGAACTTCTTCACGATATATATAAAGCAGAGTACTGCTGAGATTCCCTGTGCGATAACTGTCGCATAGGCACATCCTTCTACACCCATGCCGCCATAAATAATAAACGCCACATCAAGTCCTACATTGATTACTGCTGAAATAATCAAAAAATACAATGGGGATTTCGAATCACCCAGTGCACGCAAAAATGCAGCCAGCGCATTATACGCTGCCGTTACAATCAGACCCGCATAAATAATTCCCATATATGCCTTTACGTCCGGCATAATGCTATCCTTATAATTCATCAAACGTAAGATTGGCTCATTTGCAATTCCAAGACCAATCGTCATAAGCACAGCCCAGCCAGCAGAAAGGTAAATAGACATCGCCACATAATGCCGCATCCTCTCATATTCTTTCGCACCAAACCACTGTGACACCAAAATAGCAAATCCACTACTCAGACCATTCAGCCAGCCTGTCACAAAGAACATCAAGGATCCCGTACTTCCAATTGCAGCCAGTGCTCTTACACCAAGAAACTGTCCTGCTATGATTGAATCAGCAATGTTGTAAAACTGCTGAAATATATTTCCCAAAAACATCGGTATCATAAACTGCATGATCAGACGGGCCGGGCTTCCGGTCGTCATATCATGAATCGTTGTGTTTTTCATTGTTGCATTGTCACTCATACTGTCATTATTTCCTCCAATTCATTACATCCCTCACCGATTTTTGTCGGTTATTCATTCTTTTCTGCACCTTCAAGTCTCGCACCTTCCATCATGGCCAGAACAAACTCTTTCATCTCCTGTGCATCCCAGATCTCCGGAACCGGATAAACCGGATTCGCCTCTTTCTGTGCCCATTTTACAATCTGGTTCACGTCTTCTTCCCGGATCATATCCGGATATTTCGGAATTCCAAGTTTCTCTTTTAACTCTTCCATCCACTGGAGAAATGTTTCGGCACGAACTTCGGCTGAGATCATACCATCCGGTGTATCTACTTCCATCGCACAGATATCACACAAATCCGCAAGCTTATCATACACAGAAGATCCATAGGCACGCATCACATGCGGAAGCAGAATTGCCATCACAAGCCCGTGAGGCACTCCATAGAGCCCGCTGAGCGCATGGCCAATTGCATGAACATAACCCACACTCCCTCTTGTAAATGCGCGTCCCGCATGAAATGCAGCCTCCTGCATATCCTGTCTCGCTTGCAGATTTGTCCCGTCTTCATATGCTGTCAGAAGACTTTCATGAATCAATCGTACTGCCTTACTACACATCAGACGCTCAAAATCACTGTTATATGTATCATTCGTGTATGCTTCCACTGCATGACACAGCGCATCCATTCCTGTCTGTGCTGTTACCTGTGGTGGCAGTCCTACTGTAAGGCACGGATCAAGTACTGCCAAGCGTGGCATCAATTGCAAATCATTGATTGATGCTTTATGATGTGTCTGAACCTCGGTGATCACCGCTGCAATCGTTGTCTCAGACCCGCTGCCTGAAGTTGTAGGCACGGCGAAGATTACAGGAATCGGACGTAGCACACGGAAAAGTCCCTGTAAGTTCCGAATTGCTTTCTTCGGTCTCGCAACTCTGGCTCCGATCCCTTTTGCACAATCCATCACACTTCCGCCACCAAATGCGATCATGCAGTCACACTTTTCTCCAAGAAATATTCCTACTCCATTTTCAACTTCTTCATCCGTAGGATTCTGAGAAATGCCATCAAAGATAACATATTTCAACTTCTTCTCTTTCATCTCTTCCAGCAGTTCATTAAGAAGCCCCCTCGCACGGATCTTCGGTCCTGTTACAATTAATACTTTATGAAATCCTCTATCTCGAACCGCCTCTGGCAGCTTCTTCACTGCTCCTGATCCACTGAGCATTTTCGGTGAACGCCACGGAAGTGCAGCCATCAAAAGCTTCGCCCCGCTTGATATACTCTGCAATATTTTTTCATTAAAACTGATTTCACATTTGCTTTCATCTCACACCTGCCATTTTCATGAATACTGTGATTTGTATTTTGCCACACTCCTGCTTTGAAATCAATCAATTCTTTCTATATTAAAGGAATTTTTTTAATGTTCCTTTTCACTTGTATATAATAATGCCTAAAAATCTGTCTGATTTTCCTTATTTTCTTTTTTGTGAAAAATGACAAATGATTTTCGATAAATTTTTCCATTATTTTTGCTATTTTTTTTTATTTTTTCTATGCAAAATCCTAGCAATATCGCACAAAAAAGAGTATACTAAAGAAGTAGTATTATGAAAGAGAGGGCTTTTTATGAAACACGATAATATGTTGGCTATGATCTTAGCCGGAGGTCGAGGAACCCGCCTCCATGATTTGACAAAAAAGTGGCTAAACCAGCCGTTTCATATGGCGGAAAATACCGCATTATTGATTTCCCACTTAGCAACTGCGCAAACAGCGGAATTGACATTGTAGGTGTTCTGACACAGTACGAATCCGTACTTCTGAACAGCTATGCAGCAGCAGGAAGAAGATGGGGACTTGATGCGAAGGACAGTGGAGTTTATGTGCTCCCACCACGTGAGAAAGCTGATGCGAACCTTGATGTATACAGAGGAACAGCTGACGCTATTTCCCAGAATATTGACTTTATAGATACATACTCCCCAGACTATCTGCTGATCCTCTCTGGAGACCACATTTATAAGATGAATTACGACAAGATGCTCGAATATCATAAACAGAACAACGCAGATGCAACGATTGCCGTTATCGAAGTTCCTATGAAGGAAAAGCCGTTTTGGTATTATGAATACAGATGAGACAGGACATATCGTTGAATTTGAAGAGAAGCCTGAGCATCCAAAGAGCAACCTCGCTTCCATGGGTATTTATATCTTTAACTGGAAACTTCTTCGTAAGATGCTTCTCGCAGATATGAAGAATGCAGATTCCAGCCATGACTTTGGTAAAGATATCATTCCTACTATGCTTAATGACGGAAAGAGTCTGTATGCATACAAGTTCAAAGGATATTGGAAAGATGTTGGAACAATTGATTCACTCTGGGAAGCTAATATGGACCTTCTTGATAAGAACAATAAGCTTGATCTGAATGACCCAAACTGGAAGATCTATACAGAAGATGCAACTGCACTTCCACAGTATATCGGAGCTGATGCAGTTGTAGAAAGAGCCTTCATTACACAGGGATGTGTCGTTAATGGTACAGTTAAGAATTCTGTTCTGTTCACTGGTGCGAAAGTTGCTGCCGGTGCAAAAGTCATTGATAGTGTCCTCATGCCGGGTGCTGAGGTTGCAGAAGGTGCCGTTGTTACACGTGCCCTTGTTGCCGATGGCATTAAGATTGGAAAGAACGCTGTTGTCGGAGACGCAGCCAGCGAGAATATCGAGCTCGTTGCAAAACGAGTAAAGGGGGACGAATAAGATGAGTAAAGCTTTTGGAATTATCAACTTTGCAGGAAACAACATACAGGTAAATGACATGCAGGCATACCGTCCGATCGGTGCCTTCTCCTTCCTCGGAAGATATCGTGTGATCGACTTTCCGATTTCTAACATGAGTAACAGTGGAATTGATGTAATGCAGGTTTATGTTCGCAGAAAACCTCGTTCTCTCGTAGAACACATCGGAACAGGACGTCATTACAATATCAACTCCAAACGTGGTAAACTGATTACTCTCTTCCAGGAGAGCAACATTGACAACGGTATTTACAACACAGATATCGCTGCTTACATGGAAAACCTTGACTGCTTCGATGAGATCAACTCTGAGTATGTTGTGATCGCGCCTAGCTACATGGTTTACACAGCTGATTACAGTGCATTTCTCAAGACACATATTGAATCAGGTGCAGACATCACTCTGATGTATCACTCTGTTGACAATGCGAAGGATCATTTCCCGAACTGTCAGACACTGAACATGAACAAACAGAAAGGTGTTCTCTCCATGGAGCCAAACCTTGGAAATGCTAAGAACAGAAACATCTTCATGGATACTTATGTAATGAAGAAAGATCTGTTCCTTGACCTGGTTCAGAAGGCACACAAACTTTCCTCCATGTACACACTGGCTGATATCGTGAATGAGTCTTGTGAGGAACTTGATGTTCGCGCATATCCACATCGTGGATACTTTGCAACAATCTCAGACTTCAATAGTTACTATGAAGCAAACCTTGAACTGATCGACCTGAAAAAAGCAACAGATCTGTTCCATGATAACTGGCCAATTTATACACGTACAAATGACTCCTGCCCGACACTATTTTGAAGGCAGCAAGGTAACATCCTCCGTAATTTCTAACGGATGCCTGATTGAAGGTGCTGTTGAGAATTCTGTTATCGGACGTGGCTGTACAATCAAAGAAGGGGCAGTTGTTAAGAATTGTGTCATCGGTGCAGACGTGGTTATCGGAAAAGGTGTTCATGCTGAAAACCTTGTGATCGACAAACATGCACGCCTGATTCGTGGTAAGCGTATTATCGCATCCCCTGATAAACCGGGATACATCAAACGTGGTGACAGACTGTAAGCTTAAAATCATTTTTACAGAATCTTATAGGAAAATAATTTTTCCATAAATATGTGTCGTTAATACATATACATAAAAAACCGGAAAGTAAAAGATAAATTTAAATTCTTTTTACTTTCCGGTTTTTCAGTTTATACTCAAATTTGATTTACATTTTTATTTGTGTCATCTTTTACTTACGGTTCTTTTTGTAAATAATTGCAAGTCCTTTCAGGAGCAGATCATCGTCCAGGATAATCTCTCTTCTACAATGAGAAACAATCTTCTTCGCCAGTCCGCCTGTCGCGATCACAGTTGCCTCTCAGCCAAGCTGTTCCTGCAGACGATCAATAATTCCATCCATTGCGGCAGCGCTACTGTAGATCAGACCGCTCTTCATACACTCTGTAGTATTCTTTCCAATCATATGCTCCGGTGCTTCAATACTGATTCCGCCAAGCTGAGATGCATGATCTGTCAGAGACTCCAGAGAAACTCCGATTCCAGGATAAATCATGCCTCCGATATAATTCTTATTTTTATCAATCACACAGACTGTATTTGCTGTCCCAAGATCAAAGATTAGAAGTGGAGCCGGATACTCAACAATTGCCGCAACAGAATCGACCACCAGATCACTTCCCAACTGTGCAGGGTTATCGATTCGAATGTTCAATCCTGTCTTAATTCCGGCTCCCACAACAAGAACATTCTTCTTCAGGATCTTCTCTACCGCCAGCTTCACGATGGTTGTAATCTGCGGCACGACAGAAGAAATGATTCCGCCTTCGATTTCATCTCTATGAACATGATAAATATCAAGTACATTCTTAATATCGATTGCATACTCTAACTCTGTCTTCGTACGAACAGTTGACAAACGTTCTACAAAAGAGTTTTATCTCCATCAATACAGCCCAATACAATATTTGTATTTCCAATGTCTATTGTCAGTATCATCTTTTAAACTTCCCCTCTCTGTGCAAGAATCTGATCGAGGATTCGATCTGCTGTTTCCTCTTTTGTCAGCTTGCCGAGCTCTTTTTCAAAATCTTCTGTGATCACTGTAACCACATTCGTATTCCCGCCAAACCCGGCGCCTTCCATTTTCAAACTGTTTGCTATAATCATGTCCAGGTTCTTTTTCTTCAGCTTCTTTTCTGGAATTCTCGAGCATATTTTCTGTTTCCATAGAAAATCCACAGAGAAATTGATCTTTTGTTTTATGCGCTCCAAGATACGCAAGAATATCATCTGTGCGTTCCATTTCAAGTGCCAGATCGTCATCCTTTTTCTTCACCTTTTCATCACTGACATAGCGAGGTCTATAATCCGCAACTGCTGCTGCCTTAATAATAATATCCTGTTCTTCGGCCCGTCCTGTCACTTCTTCAAACATTTCTCTCGCCGTTGTGATTGGAACAACATTTACAAAATGTGGCTTCTCAATAGAGGTCGGTCCTGTGACAAGTGTAACATCCGCTCCACGCTGCATACATACCTTTGCAATCGCATACCCCATCTTTCCGGTAGAATGATTCGTAATATAGCGTACAGGATCAACGGACTCCTGTGTAGGACCTGCTGTAACAGAACTTGCAGTCCTTTCATATCCTTTTCTCTTGCGATTTCCCGCAAAATATATTCAAGCAAAAGCTCCGGTTCCGGCATTTTCCCTGCGCCTGTATCTCCACAGGCAAGGTAACCAACCGCCGGGCTGATCACTTCATAATTATAATGCTCCAGTACCTAGGTTATCCTGAACGATTGGATTCTCAAACATATTCGTATTCATTGCAGGAGCAACGATCTTCTTACATTTGCACGCCATGATTGTTGTTGTCAGCATGTCATCCGCAATGCCATGAGCAATCTTCCCAATCACATTCGCGCTTGCCGGTGCCAACATAACTACGTCCGCTTTCTTCGCTAATGATACATGTTCTACACTATATTGAAAATTCCGGTCGAACGTATCCACCAGACACTTATTTCCTGTTAAGGTCTCGAAGGTGATGGGATTAATAAAATTTGTCGCATTTTCAGTCATAAGCACATGCACATCTGCATGCAATTTCTTCAGCGCACTTGCAAGTGACGCAATTTTATATGCTGCAATACTTCCTGTCACTCCAAGAAGTACAGTTTTTCCCTTTAACATGAGTACACATTTTTCCTTTCTGTTAAACTCTTTTTTTTATTTTAGCACAACAAATATTCTTAGAAAAGTCCTTTACCGTTATGTTTTTCACAAAATACCGTATAATTTTGTATTTTATCCACATTCTATATAAAGAAACCCACATTCTTTTTTCTTATAACTGATGCACGTATTCCATCTTTGATATTATTTCGTAACAAATAACGCACCATAAAAAGGAGGATTTCATCATGGATGAACAAACACGAAAACTATATGAAGAATGCAACACAGGATGTCAGATGGCAATCGAAAGTATGCAGCAAATCAAAGATTTCACCCAAGATACAACCTTATTCCAATTAATTGAAAAATACATTGATCGTCATTCTCGATTAGGCGGTAATGCAAAAGACCACCTGATTGATTCGGGAAATGAAGTTAAAGCTCCGGGAATGATGGCTTCCGCATTTTCCTGGTTCAGCACAGAACTTAAACTGAATCTGAATGATGATAACTCCAAAATTGCAAAACTTCTGATTGATGGATGCAGCATGGGAATTAAAACACTCGGAGAACGTGCCAATACATTGAACAGGGCTGACAAATCTGCCGATGCGCTGGCAAGAAAAATTATCAAAACAGAAGAAGAAATGATACGAGAATTAGAATCATTTTTTTATAAAATTTGCTTTCTCTTATCTGTAATGTTAGTATAGTGATATTAAGTTATTAACATTACAGATAAGGAGCATTCTATGCTGAAATCATATATTGCATTTGACCTGGAGACAACCGGGCTAAGTCCTCAGGAACATGAAATTATAGAGATTGGTGCCCTCAAAGTCCGGGAAGGAAAGGTCGTTGACCGTTTTATGGAATTCGTCCATCCAGACAAACCGATCACACCGATGATCACCAACATCACACATATCACAAATGATATGGTTGCAGGAGCAAGATCCTGCCCGGAAGTCATCCACGATTTTCTCTCTTTTTTGTGAAGATGACGTGCTGATCGGACACAACGTCATGTTTGACTATAGCTTTGTAAAATGCAGTGCAGTCAGAGAAGGTCTTACATTTGAAAAAATGGGGATCGATACTTTAAAAATTGCCCGCAAAGTACATAAAGACTTTGAGTCTAAAAGTCTCGGTGCGTTATGCGACTATTATCATATTGAGAATCCTGCTGCTCACCGCGCATACTATGATGCACTCGCAACCGCAAAGCTTTATCAGACACTGGCACACTATTTTGAGCCACAGGATCCGAAAGTGTTCCAGCCTCTTCAACTTCAATATAAAATTAAAAAAGTGCAGCCTGCCACACCAAAGCAGATTGCACTCTTAGAACGTCTGACGGAACAGAAAGAACTGATACCTGACTGGGATGCAGCTACGCTGACAAGAAGCGAAGCCTCCCGGATCATTGACAGGCTTTTGAAATCTTAATCTTCCTGAAGTCTCTGTACCATTGCCCAGATTGCCTTTGCTGAATTGAAGTTCACCGGCATCATCTCAGAGGCTTCAATGCTGATATCAAATGCATCCTCCAGCTCTGATACAAGTGTGATGATCGCGAAAGAATCAAGAAGCTGATCATCGATCAGAGCTGTCTCGTTCTCATAGTCAATACTATCATCAATCTCATTTAAAATCTCTAATAATTCTTCCATTTTTTCTTCCTCTTTTTCTATTATTTTGAATCTGTAACTGTTCTACCATGTTCAATTCATAAGTTTCCTGCTGTACTCTTGCCCGGATCCATCCTTCTTCCTCGCTGTAAAGTACAACCCCCGGAAGTTCATGGCTCAAGAACAATGCCATTCCTTCCATTGCTGAATACGCACCGGTTCTCTCGAATACAAGGATGGCGCCTTTTTCCAAACCTTTCAGGGTGATTTCATTGCAGAGAACATCATTCAGTGTACATAAGGATCCACAGACTTTCCAGGTCTTTTCTTCTGTATTCTTATTTTTGGAAACTTCTGCAACCTTCACTGAAACTTCCTTTGGAAGTACCTTCACATACGGTTCATACATTCCCTTGATTTGCCCGTCATAATTGAGCTGATGACAGCCCCCGTCAACAATACAATAATGAATGCCGTCACTCGTCTTGGTATCTTCCACTTTGGTCAAATAGTAGCCACACATCGCCGCCAGCGCGCGTCCCAGCTCTACTGTTACATGTCCCTTCCACTGCATGCCCTTCACAGCGTCCTGAAGTCCCTTTAATCCAGCTTCTTCAAAGGTCTCTGCCGTTTTATCGCGGAAATACGGAACTGCCGTTCCGAGCCGTATTCCAGACACCTCACATCGATCTGCTCTTCTGCCGCTTTCTTTAGAAATTCATCCAGATATGCCAGTTCCTTCTGATGGCGCTTCAGATTCTTCTTTTTTGTGTTCCTGAGAAATAGTGAATTCCTTCTGCCTCGATTCCTGGAAGTTCCTTTGCCTTTTTTCAGAATTTCTAATACAGTGTCTTCGTCCATTCCAAACTGATTTCCACTCGTAAGCCGCGGGTATAACCGGAGCACACCATCCTCCGGATGTTCCTCGCTCCATTCTGCAAAATATTGGAAATGCAGTGGAGATTCCACTGTATATGCACATTTATTTCCGCAATATGAAAGTATCTCCCGGATATCATCCCGTTTTTTCATAACACCTGAAATAAATAATTTTTCCGGTGGAACTTGCAGTTTCCTGCAGATTCGGAATTCTCCCATAGAGCAGACCTCGATTCGGTCTGACCACTGAGCCATATATCCTGTCAGAAATGGATTCGCCTTCATTGCATAACAAAGGTTGATCTCCGGACCAAATCCCGCACGAATACGTTCTGTCTGTTCTTTTTAAGATATCCAGACCAAACACGTAAAGCGGAGTCCCATATTTTTTGCAGCATTAAACAGCATTTCTTTTTTCACAATATTTTCTCCTTTCTTATGCTGCTCCTCTCAAACCCCAATGTACAGCCATTTTATTTTTTCCATAATTCTTAAAATAATTACGGTCTGTCTTGCCATTCTTGTTCAACGGCATCTCATCTACCTGAATCAATTTTGTCGGAACCATATAGACCGGAAGTTTTTCCTTCATCTGTTTTCTGACATCTGAGGCTGCTTTCTCTCCAAGATAAAATCCCATAATACGATTTTTCTCCATATCAAAGACACAGCAGCTCTTCTCCACTCCATCAAGTGCTGTCATGGAACGCTCAATTTCCTCCAGCTCAATCCGGTGTCCCATATGTTTGATCTGGAAATCTTTTCTTCCTGCAAATACGATATTTCCTTCTTCGTCATAACTTCCAAGATCTCCGGTTCGATACATTCTCTGTTCTGTTCCATCTACAGGATACAGCACAAACTTCTCCGCTGTCTGCTCAGGTTCTTTATAATAGCCATTCGCAGAGATTCTCCTGCCGAGCAGATTTCCCCCTGTACACCAGGTTCTGTCACCTGTTTGCCTTCCTCGTCTACAAGGATTACTCTTCTTCCGGGAATGCCTTACCAGCCGGTATTTTCTCACTGTCCTCATACTGTCGCTCAATCGGGAAATAGGTACAGTTACAAGTAATCTCAGTTGGTCCATATAAATTTACAAATTTTGCATCCGGCAGCTTTTCCTGCCAGATACGCAGCTGTTTTGGCGGCATTGCTTCTCCGCTGAACATAACTCTTTTCACTGATTCCGGCACTCTGTAATTTAATCCTTTCAGCGCAGACACAAGTGTTAATGCCGAAACAGCCCAGGTCAGATTGGTCACTTTCTTATCGCAAAGATAATCCAGAAGTCTCGGCGGTGTCGAGAAGTATTCTTTCGGTATCAAAACAAGCTGTGCCCCTGTCATGATGCTGGAATAAATATCTTTCACAGACACGTCAAAATCAAATGGTGCCTGATTTCCAATCACATCTTCTGATGTAATCTCAAAGATTTCTGTAAAATGACGGACAAACCGGCTAACAGCACCATGACTTACTACAATCGCCTTCGGAGTTCCTGTAGACCCGTAGTGAAAATTCCATACAAAGCATCTGTCTCTTTCCATTGTCCCTGGATCTGTTCAAGTTTACTGCGCTGTTCTTCTGACAAATCCGTTCCTGTTGTCGGTAGAAGTGTCTCCGGTCCGATCACTTTCTCTTCGAGTCCTACTCCGACTACTGCCAGCTGCTCTTTTCCCTTCTCATCAGAAATGATCACTTCCGGCTCCAGCTTCTCCATAATCTTTCGCAGACGTTCCGCCGGGTTCATCGGATTCACCGGAACATAAAAACATCCTGCATAAACGATTCCAAGCATCACTGCCAGTGTTTCTGAACTTTTCTCTAAAAGAACCGGAATCGGATTTCCCGGTTGAACTTTTTACTTAATTCTGCACCTATCACCTGAGCTTTCTTCACAAGTCCTTTCCAAGTCATCTCCTGATTTACATCCGAAACAGCAACCCTGTCTTCATACTTTTCCGCTGTCTGCTCCAGGCTCCACAAAATATTCAACTCTTCTTTTGCTATCATTTTCCCACACCCGTTTCTTTTGCCACTTCTATTTTTCCTTGTATTCTTGCAAGGTTCTGCTTATACTGTTCGGCCAGCTGATTCCATGCTTCATACGTCGGATCATTTCTATGATCTTCCAGTTCATAATTCTCTTCTAAATAATTTCCAAGATACGAAGTCACCTTCTCTGCCCCATAAACATTCAGATGATCGCCCTTATCCTGTGTATCTTCTGTCCAGTTCAGCCCTAATTCTTCCACCTTCTTATTCAGATCCGATATGTGATTCCTTTTCCATCCGCATATTTCTGTATCTCTGCATGCCGTTTATGATTCCAGTTCTTTGGTGATGGCATACTTACAAGCAATAACTGCGCATTATTCTTTTCACACAGTTCTTCAATTTTCTCACAGATAAACCTTTACATACTCAGGCATTGTTTCACATTTTTTCTTTTTCTTCATATAATCCGGTTTTCCTTCATATGGATCAACCTCATCCCTGATCACAAACCCCTTGTAATTCGTATGCATTTCCGGCTCATCTACTACTGTCTTCCACAGATTATGATAACGGAAAACCGGCAGATAATACTGTCCTGCCTGCGTTAATATCTCCTGTGTACTTTTTTACTGCTCCAATATCACGGAACAATGTATTTGTCTCAAGTATCACAATCTTTGGAGACTGTTTCTTAAATGCATGTTTCAGCATGTAATAAGTCTCTCGGAATTCTCTGTGCTCCCTGTCCACAGTCATAAGTTGTAATCCCTTTATCGTCCCACAATCGCATTGTTGATACGGAATTATAGCTTTCGCTGTCACCGGCCACCAGCAGATCCAATGTATCTTCCGGCTCAACTGTAAGAGCCGCAAATGGGCGGTTTCTTCCGGTCACTTCTCCATTCAGCTGATGCACCACATAATATTCCATCCCGACAGAACTTGTCACCAAAAATACTGCTAGTATTACAATAAAGAGAATTCCTCTTTTTATCTTACTCATTCTTATCACCTCAGAAACCAGCATAGGTCAGATCCTGAATCTGATATCCATCCCCATACGCTGCGAAGATCAAAATCCCTATAACTAAGGCATAATACAATCCCAGCGCACCGGTACAGCCAGTTCTCCCATTTTCTTCTGTACAGAGATTCCGCGCTCTTTCATAGAACCTATCACTCCCACGATCAGACAACCTACAATTACTGCCAGATAATCTGCCCGCTCAAGTCCAAGTGTATACAGTGTTCCATCTGTTAATTGTCCTGCATCAAAATGCTTTATCATACTACAGAACATATACCATCCGGCCTTCAATCCATTTGCACGGAAAAATAACTCTCCAACTACAATAATCACCCATGTCTTTGCAATCTGAATCATTCTCCAAACCCTCGTCTCTGGATTGATATGACATGTTTCCAAAAATGCAGTCTCGAACCGGTTCTACAGCAATCCCAAGCATGATCAATACAAAATAATACATTCCATAAAAATATAGTTCCACTGTGCGCCATGCCAGACTCCGTTCGCAACCCACACTGGGAACAGGGCGATTGCAGAAGTCACCAGTCTTGTAATATGCTTTCCGCAATGCTTTCTTCCATACTGGTTCCATTTCTTAACCAATCCGGATACCGATACCGGATAGAAAATATATGCCTTGAACCACGCGCCGAGTGTAATATGCCATCTGCGCCAGAATTCCGAAGGATTCTTCGCACAGAACGGCTGTCGGAAGTTTTCCGGAAGGCAGATACCAAACAACTTTCCACTTCCTATAATGATGTCCATACAACCGGAGAATTCCATATAAAGCTGAATCACATAACCGATCGCTGCCGCAAGAATCACTGCTCCATGATAGTCTGCATAATGGTCAAACACCTGATTTACCATCAGTGCCATACGGTCTGCTATCACCATCTTTTTTAAAGAGTCCCCCAGAAGATTCTTACGTAACCATCGACCACATTTCTATATTCCAATGATTTTCCTGTATACAATGTGTCTGCCACATCAGAATATCTTGCGATTGGTCCCTCCATGATCTGTGGGAAGAATCCAAGAAACAATGCGGTTCTCCAGATTTCTGTCTCTGCCTGTATGGTTCCCCAGTACACATCTGTCATATAACCAATAGCCTGCAATGTATAAAATGATATTCCAATTGGCATTAATAGATTTTCCGGTCTCCATCCTTCCGAACCGGATGTCCAAACAGATGACTTAAATTCACCGTAAAGAAATCAAAATATTTCAGATAGCCGAGAATTCCAAGTAAAATGAAGATGCCAAGTGCAAGAACTCTTCGTCCTTTTTTTCTGATATTCCATCTTCACTGCTTTCTTTTGTTTCCGTTCCGACCTTCTACAGCCTTCGCTTCCTGCATCCGGATCACAGTCAGCCAGATGCCGATACAATGGGTCAGAAGCGTTGTTCCTAAAAAGATAAACCAGTAATTTCCCACTTAGCAGATAAAAAAGAAAATCCAGCTGAATCCCAGCAGGACTCTTCCTCTCCATTTCTCCGGTGCAAGCTGATAGACGAACAGACAGACCGGAAGAAATAAGAAGATATATATGATCGAATGATATCCCATCTTTTGTAGTTCTCCTTCTTTTGTGAACTGTGTTCCCTGGCAACGTATCTATACAGGTACAAACGGTTCTGATTTAAATCTCTTTTATTATTTCATCAACATCTTAAAGCATACTCTCTACATTTCTTAAGATTTTATAAATTTATTTTTCGTTTAAAACTGGTATGGTTTATTTTTGTAAAAGTGGCTCTTTTTTTTATAGTCCACTTCTGTTGTATAGTATGATAAATCTTAAAGGAAAGAGGTTTTTGTTATGAATTCTAAGTCAACAGTAACATTAAAGAAACTTGTCATGGCTGCACTGTTCGCAGCGCTTGCCTGTGTTGCTACGATGTCAATCAAGATTCCTACTCCCGGAACAAGCGGATATATTCACCCGGGTGATGCAATTGTTATCCTTGCTGGTGTTGTTCTCGGACCTGCATGGGGATTCCTCGCAGGCGGTATCGGATCTGCTATGGCAGACCTGCTCGGAGGATATTTTGTCTATGTTCCGATCACATTTGTGATCAAAGGACTGGTATCCCTTTGCTCCGCCCTTCTTTACCGTAAAGTAGGTAAGAATTCCAAAAGCCGTTACACAGCAGTCATTCTCGGCGGTGTTGCTGATATCATTCTCGTTGCCGGCGGTTACTGCCTGTGCGAGTACTTTATCTACGGAGCCGGCGCATTCGCAAGCGTTCCGGCGAACCTGGTCCAGGGAATCGGTGGACTGGTTCTGTCTGCAGTGCTTTATCCGATTTTGATTGCAATTCCGGATGTAAAACAGACAGCACTTGCGAATTCATAAGTTTTGTTTATTAACTAATAAGCCCTATAATATTGCACGCAAAATTCCCCATGGGAAGACAGAATCTTTACTTCTTCTCATGGGGGATTTTGTCGTATCTAAATACTTATTTTCACATAAAGAAAAAAGTCCGGAAACAATCATTTCCAAACTTTCTAAGAGGCGCAGACCGGATTTGAACCGGTGAATAAGGGTGTTGCAGACCCGTGCCTTACCACTTGGCTATCGCGCCATATCTTAAATTTTATTACAGACAGCAATGCTTTCTGTAAAATGACCCCGACGGGAATCGAACCCGTGTTACCGCCGTGAAAGGGCGATGTCTTAACCGCTTGACCACGGGGCCTCAACGATCACTTTCTTACGTGACCGTTTTATATAATATCATATGTTTTTTTGGAATGCAAGTGTTTTTATAAATTTTCTTTTATTTTTTCATCACACTTCAAAAGTACAACAGTTACTCACCATTTTTACTTCAAATCTGCTGATTCCCATCATGCTTACAGTTCCATCCGTGCTGTTCGTATCGATCTCGCAACTATTATAAAAACTTCCGTCTTCATACCAGTTATATACATTTACAAGCTCAGATTCTGTATGTTGGGATGCTTCTCCATATGCTGCCTGAACAACATCAATTGCCGTTCCTAACTGGATTCCTCCCGGGAATATTACTGTCAGGTCTTCGTTTCTCAGTGAATACTGTTCCACATAGATTCCTCCGACCAGACAATCCTTCGCTTCTTTCACATCATTCCCTGTATTGATCAAATCCACCATAATCGTATTCTTCGAAGCATCCTTGAACCATGCATTCTGATAATCTCCTGCTTCAATCTCATACTCCTGCGGAAGGCTTTTTTCATCTAGCGTAAGTCCAGTGCTTTCCAGATCTGCAATTGTACACGGAAGTGTCAGTACCTTACCATTAATCTGAACGGTATAAGAATTCCAGCTTGCTCCAAGTTCTTCACTTTGTGGTGCGGCATCTTCTATATCCGACCGGATTCCCTTAGCGGCTTCTGCTTCTGCCGCTGCTTCCTGATTCTCTTCTTCCAGCATTTCATCTGTATTATTCTCCGCTTCGTCCTCACCGTTATCCTTCGCAGATTCCTTTACAGCCTTTGGCACTTTAATCTTCTTTGTATCATTATAGGACACAAATGTCACTTCCAGTGTATAAGATGTCACCTGTGCATTCTCTTCTCCTGCTGCTTTCAAATAATCTGTCAGATCAAAGGTAATCTTTGCCGGAAGTATATTACTTCTATAAATATCAATCACACAGTCCACTTTTACGTTGTTCAATTTCTTCTGAAGCTCCTCGTTGTTTTCCTCATCCTCGGAAGCCTGTAGATTCCAGCCTGACAGATCAGAGGAATCTTCTCCAAGTAAAGCTTTCAGCGTATCTGCAAATGTCTCCTGGAACTGTGTTCCACTGATCGTTCCTGTCAGCTCAAAGCACTCTTCCTTATTCACGGTCGCAAGATCCTGTGAAACGCTGAATGCTCCGGACAGATTCTGAAGTCCATCGAACAATACCGTCTGCTGTGAAGATGTCTCTTTCTCCTCAACAGCGTTCTTCTCCCAGGCTTCATCCGTTCCACTGTAGATCACAGTCTTCCCGTCTTCTTCCACCTGATAAGATTCCATCTCCTGTGTCTCTTTCGTTCCGGCCATATTCGTCTTCTGCTGACCTTTTCTGTGTACTGCTGCCGGGTTCCGTATCATCTCGATATCCAGATTGCTCTCCTGGCTGATTGCACTGTCGCCATCACCCATCTGCAGTTTTACGATCTGATTCTCTTCTGCCGATTCTACTGATGTCATATTAACCTCAATATCGCGGAACAGATTCTCCGATGTCGCTGCTTTCTGACAGCCACTCAGACTTCCAACTGCCGCAAGAAATATAATTCCTGCTGTTAACTTCTTTATCCATTTACATTTCATAGTTTGTCTTTCACTTCCCAAGTTGTATATTCAAGAATGCCTCGACATTCTTGCTGCTATCTCTTATCGTAACCAGCTTTGCACTTCATTATACAAAATTATTTTCTCAAAAACAATGCTTACTTCCTGCCTGTGACATATCATCGATGAACAATAATTACTGTTCACACACCACTATCCCGCGAGGTGTTTTGGCATGAATATGCCAATAACCCGAGCATTCCCCTATCGTCTTCTATTTTCCTACTATTTTTATATGTTTATTTGGTTTTTCTATTGACTTTCTCATCAAAATGCTTTATCATACTTTTCATACTTGTTTAATATGTTATTTGTTTGAGTGAGGAATTTGCTTATGAATATCTTATGCTTTGGAGATTCGAATACTTACGGATACCGCCCGGATGGAACCGGACGCTTTGATGAAAAAACAAGATGGACCTGCCTGCTTCAGAAGAAATTCGGCAACGGACATCGCATTATCGAAGAAGGATTGTGCGGCCGCACAACTATTTTTTCGGACGCTTTTCGCGAAGGCCGCCGCGGATTAGACCAAATTGGAATCACAATAGAGACTCACACTCCTATAGATCTTCTGGTTCTCATGTTAGGAACAAATGACTGTAAAACGCGCTTTAACGCTTCTTCCAAAACGATTGCCAAAGGATTGATTCAGGTTATTGAAAAGGCGAAGAAATATAGTTCTCAGCCCTTTGAACTCTTGATCATCTCTCCGATCCATCTTGGCAATGGAGTCGGAGATGACGGCTTTGATCCTGAATTCGATCTTGCGTCTGAACAGGTTTCCAGACAGCTTGCACAGGAATATCGGAAAGTTGCTACTCATTATCACGCCGGTTTTCTGGACGCTTCAAAAATTGCTCTTCCAAGTGAAATTGACCGTGAGCATCTGGATGAATCCGGTCATGCAGCACTTGCAGATGCTATTTATAAAACAATTACTGAAAGTGGATTGCTTGAGAAAGGGATGGGCTCTTCTTTCTGTCATATTGCATGATATTCTTCCCTAATGCCCTTACCAACTATGAGAAACACGCTCCGCGAGTTTCAAGTTATCGCGGCAGTCGCCAAGGTCTCGTGCAAGCACGGACTTTGGCTCGTTGCCCGCGTAAATTAAAAGAGCTGTCATACGACAGCCCTTTCATCAGAAAAAGATTATTATTGTGTTTATAAATCAAGTTTTTTTCTTCAATTCTTCACGAATCTCATATGCGCTGAATCTCATTGGAATTTCGTAAGTCTCATCTTTACTGTGCTGTGGATCCCATACCTGTGCATAGAATGGGTTCTTTCTTGCAATCTTTGGATAAGCCCAACTCTTCTTCATACATTCTCGGACACCAGTGTCCTCCCTGAAGAGCCGCATTTACAGATAAATCAAATTCGTGTCCGAACGCACATTTCCATTTTACAGGAGTATAGATATCTTCGATTTCTCCGCCAAGATGCTCGCCTCCTCTGAATTCTGCCGCTTTCTGCAGATCTTCAGCTGTCAGATTCTCAAGATCTTTGCTTTCATCATATCCGTGATCAAGGAATGTTTCTTCTTCGCTTGGACGATGAAGTTCGAATTTTGTTCCGATCAATTTGTGTTTTTCTTCCAAAGATCCGTAGAATGCCTGAATCCATTCGGTTTTTTATTATTTTCTTCTGCCCATCTTGGTCCCATTTCTTTTGAAGCTATCGCTTTATTTTTTTTCCTTTAACTGCTCAATATTCGGAAGCATTGCCGCAACCATTGGGTTCTTGAAGAGACGTCTTGCTGTGTTTTCAACTTTTTCCCAATACTCTTTTCCGGAAATGCAGCGGAAGTGGAGATAATTTTCCAAAACATCTGCATCTGTATAGTACTGTCCATGGAAGTTAAATCTTGCCATCTGCTGTGGTTCATAAATATCTTCAAAATTATAACCCATCGGATTCAGATTAAGATTCATGAATTCCCATGTAGTCTTACGGAATTCTTTTCCACTACTTAAGTTATATGCTTTTCTCCGAAGCTTTCATCTACCCAGTCTTCACATAAGTTTGCCATACAGATACCGGACTCAATCTGTGTGCTCCACTCCAATACATTGTTCGGTGGCTGATGGAACATGATTGGTTCCTGAGCTGCCGTCTCTGCACTTGGATGCTGACCAGTCGGCGAATGGATACCCAGTATTTTAATCCGCAATCATACAATGCTGCCTCAGTAAATACTTTTGACAATGCATAGTAATCGTGAATAGACGGGTTCGGATCTCCAACTCTACCAAAATGTACCGGTTCCAGTCTGCTTCCTGTCATAGCAACTGTTCCGACATATGCCAAATGAACTTTATCCGGATCTGGCTGCTCTTTAATTGCTTTTATGATATTTAATGTTGATCCGATATTTGTATACAATGTCTCTTCGGGATATTTATCCGCTGCCGGAGATACCATTGCGCCAATATGTAATACATAATCACAACCATCTACGCATTTTTTGATTGTGTCGTAATCTGACATGTCTCCCCATACAACTTCAAGTGCAGGACACATATGTTTCTTTTGCAAATACACGATTCTTATCGGATGGTCTGAGCAGCGCACGTACTTTGAATCTGTTTGGTCTTGCCAGCAACTGTTTCAGTGTCTGGCCTCCCATCATTCCGCTCGCACCTGTTATGAAAACAAGTTTTTTCGGTTTTGATACATCTCTGTGCACATCTTCACGGTCAAATGTAAGTGCTGCATCCATTGCTTCTCTGGTTGCATTAATTGCACGTCTTGCCATTGCTGCATCACCGATCTCAAAGTAGCCAATTCCGTTTTTATAACATGTCTCTGCAAGAGCACTTCCGTCACGTTTCTTAGCACCGATTGCAAGTACTGCCGCATCACATGGGAATTCAACTTTTTCTCCGTCTTTTTCGCCGATCACAACATTGTCACCGATTTCAGTTACTTTTACGGATGTAACCGGGATAATGCCGGATTTCTGGATTTCTTCACCCATACATATTTTTCTTGTTGTTCCCATATCAGAACAGATATCCGGAAGCATTTCGAGAACGCTTACTTTCGCTCCCTTTTCTGCCAGATATTCTGCTGTTTCCATGCCGACCATACCGCCGCCGATCACAACAACATTTCCTGTAACTTCTGCTTTACCGTCTAATACATCATGAGAATCTTTTTACAAATGCTTTGTCTACGCCCGGAATCGGAGGAATGATCGACTCTGCACCGATTGCGTTCATAACAGTAGAGGTTTGATTTCTTCAATCATTTCCGGTGTAACTTTTGTATTCATACGAATATCAACGCCCAGTCGTTCCGCCTTCTTAGCCATTGAGATTGCCGCCGCTTTCATTTCTTTCTTACGCGGTGCCTCACCTGCTGTTAAGAACTGACCACCAAGTGTGTCTGTTGCTTCGCAGAGAATCGGATCATGTCCTCTCTTCTTCAGGATAATTGCAGCTTCCAGTCCTGCAATACCTCCGCCGGCTACAAGTACTGTCTCTGGTTTTTCTGTCGGATAGATCTCACATTCTTTTTCACGTCCAAGTGCCGGATTACGAAGACAGGTAATACATTCCATATCCATATTTTCAAAGCCGTCATAACATCCCTGATTACAGCCAACACAGTAATCGATATCATCTGTTTCTCCTGCTTTTGCCTTCTTACAGAATTCTGGATCTGCAAGCTGCGCACGTCCCATAACAACCATGTCAACTTTATCTTCTTCCAGTATCTTTTCTGCAAGTTCAGGTGTATTGATTCGTCCAACTCCGATTGTCAGCATTCCTGTTGCTTCACGGATTTTAGCTGCATTGTCAACATTGAATCCCTGTGGAAGATCTACAGGAGGAACTTCGAATTTCAATCCATTTGACAAAATATTTCCTCTGGAAACATCCGAACATCGACTCCTGCTTCCTGTGCAAGTTTACAGAATTTGATTACTTCTTCGATTGTAAGTCCACCTTCAAGATAATCATCATGTGCATCGATTCTCATTAACAATGGCATACCCTCCGGCATATTAGCACGGATTGCACGAATACACTCTAATGGGAATTTTGCACGGTTTTCAAAAAGATCCGCCATACTCATCTGTTCGTCTGTTAATTCCACCGGACAAGAAAGAGTGTGGCAGGTAGGTATGTGCACAATGGAATTCAATACAGTCATATCCTGCCTGAACTGCGCGGTTTGCAGCCTTTCCATAAGCATCTACTACAACCGGAATCAATTCTTTAGGCATTCCCGGAATTGTGATTTCTGCACTGATCGGCATATCACTTGGGATAATGATCTGCGCTGCACGGTCAGAAGAAACTGCCGAGCTCCAAGCCACAACTGAACGCCGGCCTTACCACCTTCTGCATGGATTGCATCTGTTAATCTTTTCATACCCGGAATATACTCGTCTTCACTAAGGGATAAGAAACGTTTTGGTGCTGCTGGTGTGTAAACACTTGTAACTTCGACAATGTTTAATCCGCTTCCACCTTTTACACGAGCCACATGATAATCGATCAGTTTGTCTGTAACTTCACTTCCGTCACCTGAAAATTTCGTTCCCATAGCCGGAAGAATAATACGGTTCTTTAATTCCATATCTTTTTATTTTTATAGGACTAAATAACTTCTCAAACACAAAAATCAGCCTCCTTTTTCTTATTTCATTTTCCAAGAATGCTCCATCATTCTTGCTACGAGTTTTGCGTTACCTATAGTTTACACTGTACAGATGAATGAACGTCAATGACACATTATTGCCAAACTTCATGCCCTACTTTTTACTTTTTTCCAAACTACATTAGTTAAAATCCCCATGAGAAATCTTTTATCGGAAAACAGGGCTATTTCCTCTGTACAGTTGACTGTACGCTTTAGAATAAGTATACTGAAATTATACAGATAACGTGACAAGGAGGATACGTTATGAGAATGCAGGAAATCTGTAAAATCAGCGGATTTACAAAAAGAACTATTCACTATTATATTAAGGAAGGATTACTTTCTCCTGCTTCTGATGTTCAGAACGGTTATTATGATTTTTCAGAGAAAGAAGTGAAGCGACTATCTTTAATACGTCTGTTTCGTAATGCCGGCCTTTCTATTTCCGTGATCAGATCTATTATGAATACGCCTGACAGCACCGGACTATATTTAAATCAGCATATCAAAGAGCTCCATAAAGCTCCAAAAAAAGGAACGTTTAGAAGGAATTTTATCTGCTATGAATGATCTTTTCGAACGCCTTCCGGTTAACACAGATATTGATAAACTATATGCCTTAGGAACTCAGATCCATATTCCTGAAATATGCTCTTATCCGGAAAGTGATTCTTTTGATGCAAATGATAAGCTTCAGGTTAACCGGATTTTGTGGGTTCATTTCCTTCCCGAACCACCGTTGACCGAGTACCAGGAATTTTTGTGGCAGAAATTAAATCATCTTACAAACATTCAGTATAATGAAAACTGTCGCAAGATTCGTCAGTTTCTTCATACACTTGACATTACTGACATTGACAGACTTTTCAAAAAAGAAAGACAAGCATATCAACTATGTAGCATCTTTAGATCACGACGGCTGTTTGCAATATGCCGAAGAAATGAAAAACAGAATCCGTGCGTTTATGAAAAATAAAGAAAATATTGATGCCTGGAAACGATATTACTCTCTGTATATTTATCCGGAAATCCAAATCTACGACAGTGAGATTTGTTCTATCATGTTAGAAATCAGTCCTCTTTTGTTGATTATTGCACGAACATTCATCTCACCTGCGAAAGAGTCTACGTTTGGCTGCAACAGACTTTAGAAGGAAAAGCTCTTGAAAAACAGCTTCTTGATTTATTTGATGACAAAATTGATTTAATACACAGTCAGCACGGCGAGTTAGAACTTTTAGCAAATTTTCCACAATTAATCCTTGGAGCCGACTGGTAGATACAACTACTGTTAAAAAATGGTTAGATAAAAAAATTTGATTTTATCATAAAATCGCCACTCACATTGTACTGTAAAAATATTACACCAAAAGAAGCATCATCTCGGTGCTTTTTTCTTTATGTAAATATGCTATAATACATCAATACGTTCGTGTACAAAAGTATACGCACTTTTACAGGAGGACTACACATGGGAAAACATGAGAAAGAACGTGACGGATTCAAAAGCCGGACAGGATTTATCCTTGCCTGCATCGGCTCTGCCGTTGGTATGGGGAATATCGGCGATTTCCTTACATGGTATCAGACTGGGGTGGTATGACTTTTCTGATTCCTTATATCTTATTTGTAATATTGATTGCTTCTACCGGAGTGATCGAAGAGATGGCGCTCGGACGCGCTGCCAAAGGTGGACCAATCAAAGCCTTTGGTGTCTGTACAGAAATGCGAACTGGCAATAAGAAAACAGGTGAATTGATCGGACTGCTTCCGGTTCTCGGCTCCCTCGCGCTTGCAATCGGATACACAGTTGTTGTCGGATGGATTTTCAAATACACTTTCCTTGCGCTGACCGGACAGATTGCCGGCATGAAACAAGATATGAATCAAATTGGAGGCATGTTCGACAGTACTGCTTCTGCTTTTGGTAATAACCTTTGGCTTGTAATTGCAGTCCTTGTAACTGCTGTGATCATGGCAATGGGAATTGCCGGTGGAATCGAGCGTGCCAACGGCGTAATGATGCCGTTATTGTTCGTACTGTTTCTTGGACTCGGGGTATATATTTTCTCCCTTCCTGGTTCATCGACCGGATATCGTTACA
>VOFC01003600.1_pt1 | contig 73228 bp, 65 predicted proteins | sample 5384161 | NCBI WGS metagenome assembly VOFC01 (sample SAMN12384722, study PRJNA508395) | human gut metagenome | isolation source: healthy gut B | host: Homo sapiens
TATGCAAACTTACCGTCCAGCTTGGCGTAGGATGATTTGTTAACCCTGCCGGCAGCCGCGCGGATTATCCACCTTGTCCTGTCGGCTGTTCGTTGAGCAAATCGGAATGAACCGGAAGAAAAATGCAACGCATTTTGTCCGGTGGAAACGATAGCATTTTCACGCCATTCTTCTGCAAACGGATTCCACGTCAGACCGGCAAGTCCCCCACCTATTATTAAAGTATCAAATTTATACTCTATTCCATTTTATTCCATTCCAATAAACTCCACTGTATACCCACTGGGTATATTCACTTTCACGCAATGCTTCGCCCCATGCCACGAGGATACAATCCTTTCCAGCGTTCGTTCAGGAACGAAGCCAGGTCATTCTTCGCTTTTTTTGAGAACAATTATGCACCTCACCCAACAATCCTGCCGCACGACAAGCGCAGAGATTCTCCCTGACAGGTTCCCATACCGACGCGTGCGACGACGCAAGTCTATCAGATTATGCACATCAGGATTTCGTTTACAGCATAGTTTACCTCACCTACGGTCACATCTTCACATTCGCAAACCAGACTGTTGTCATACTTGCTTTCCGACGCAATCCCTGGCGGCCATTTCACCGTGACGTCCGACCGAAGAACGTTTGGACGGATCCGTCGTCACTTGTTTGCCGTCAGACCGCCCTCCTTCCAAACGCGAACCGGGAAGGGGTTCATTCATCGTAATTACAAGGCTTGTCAATGCCAAAGTTCTTGCAAGCCAGGATTCGTAGCCCATTCCGCCATCAGTCGATAAGTCATCAGCTTTCCGCCGGTAATAGTTACAAAGCCCCGCAACACCATCACGTATCTCATGATCCAGCAACACGATGCCGGCTGATGTTACGTCCGGAAGGGTCGTTATCGGCGGCCACCAGCGGACGAACGCCGGCGTATGCGCGCAAAATACGAGTTGTAGCCAAAGCAGGAGCCAACTTCTCTCCCCCCTCCGACAACAACAGAAATCAACCTCTTCCGACGTAAGCCGCATCATCCACCTCATCAAAGCCCACGCGACTGGATGTCGTTCCAATCAGGCAGATCGTATCTCCAGGAACAAGAATATCTGCATTGGCAGGCTTGGTGGCAACAGTTAAACAACATTATTGATTCGATGCCAAAAAATCAATAATGAGCCTTTTGCAGGGGAACATGTCATTTTTTATGCCTGCTTTTGCAGCAATGCCATGTCCCCAAATACCTCCCGCATTAATAGTCAGAGGTGCGTAATAATTATGTTCTGTTTTCGTTTTATGATTAAATACAGTGACTCCGACGATACTTCCCCGGTCCTGAATCAATGCTGTCACTTCATGATAAACCAGTACTTTCGCACCGTGAGCTTTGGCATCAATAACATTTGCCAGAGTCAGTCTGAAAGGGTCTATCGAACCGTCAGGCACTTTTCACCGCTCCTGTTATGGCAGGATTAACAGAAGGTTCTATCAATCTCGCCTCGGCAGGGTTCTATCACTTGCGCATTGATACCTGCGGCCCGACACGATTCCACAAATAAGTTTTGATACGAAGGTCGTCTTCCGGAGAGAGATGAACAACCGCCGTTTTCTCCACACAATGGCGCGCTATCTTCCGAAGAATCATATTCTCCTTGATACATTCGGCAGCCGATTCCCTATCAGTCACCGCATAGCGGGCGCCACTAAGGAAGTAACTGTGGTTTCTCCGGTGGCACCAGCAGCAAAATCAAAGCGTTCTACAAGCAAAACACGCATTCCACGCAAGGAACAATCTCTTTGCCGTACCCGCTCCGGTGCACCTCCACCAATAATAATGATGTCAAATTCGTTAATTTCGCCATTAAGTACCATGTCTCTTATAATATTAGTTAACGCGTTTGATTTTCAAGATTAGGATAACAGCACCGCTTTACTTTCTTATCAAAACGACTTAGGTTTCATTTCGCAACAAATATAAATTCTATTTTTATAATAACGAAACATTTCCTTTGTTTTTTTTTTTTTTTTTACTGAAAAGCAGAAAAAATCTTCAGACAGGAAGTTTTATATAAAAACGACAACAAGACTTACGTTTCAAAAGAAAAAGATAACAGAACCACTGTTTTATAATTTCTTAGCATCATGAGTTTTCCCATACTGTTTTTTTCAAGTATATTAGCGCATTGAATACTATTTAAAGCCTATTATGACAAAAAGAAGAGAGACAATCTATCATACTGGAGTTGTTGATACAGCATAATTCGATTTTGGTAACGGACTTAGCCACACACCTCAACGTTTCGTCAGTTACGATACGTAAGGATTTAACAGACCTCGAAAGAGAAAAGAAACTGTACCGAAACCACGGAAAGGCTATTTTGATAGACCCTTACATCGACAACCGGAACGTCAGTGAGAAAGAAAAGCTGTATGTCGAAGAAAAGAGACTGATTGGAATGAAAGCCGCCAGCCTCATCACTCCCAAAGATTCTATATTGATAGCATCGGGAACAACCATGCACGCACTTGCCCGCAGCATCGTTCCGGCAGATGAACTGACCGTTATTACCGCTTCCATGGAAGTATCGAACATCCTGGCAAGCGAAAAGAACATCTATATTATTCAACTCGGCGGCATATTGCGGCACAGCAGTCTGTCCGTGGTAGGGAAATATGCAGAAAACATATTGGCAGACTTTTCGTGCAGCAAACTGTTTATCGGCGTAGACGGCATCGACCTCGACTTCGGCATCACCACTACCAATATGATGGAAGCGAGCCTCAACCGCGTAATGATGCAAGACCGCCCAGAAAACGATAGTGCTTGTGATTCCTCCAAGTTCGGACGGAGGTTTCAGCAAGATTGCCGGATATGGAAGATGTAGACCACATCATTACCGACTCACGCATCCCGCCTTCCACCGCTTTTTACGCCTGGAAGAGATGGGCATTGAACTGACAATTGCCGACAGTGTTCATCACAATAACATCTAAAGAATCATCATCGCCACAACCAGCCAACAGACAGGCCAACAAAGGCAAAAGCCACCAATCACAGTACTTCTTCATGTATTCATTCTTTTATAGCCGCCAGATAATTCTTCAACGGGTTGGCATACATCAGCAGCATTTTTCCGCGCAGAAAGTCCACGTCCTTATTAGGAATGGAGATACGCTCCAACTGTTGTTCTATATAGGCCGTGAAGCGCTGCTTATCCTCGGCAGTGTAATGGTCGGAAAAATCCTCCTTCCCCTCGAGAAGGTCGTGTGCCACATAATTATTGGGATACATCCGGTAGCTGGCATGAATGCGTTTGTCTATCAGTGCAGACATGCGTGCAAAGAGTTCGGGCTTCGGAAGTGAACGGTCCATCTTCGCCAATTCATCATTCATGCAGGCACCCGTCTGGAAATGTACCCGCCCTTTATAGCCGAACAGTCCGGTCTGCATATTCAGCAAGTCGTCAGCCGTCGTTTTCTTATAGCCTTCAATGTCGCGTTTCAGTTGGAACTCCTGCGCTTTCAGAAAGTCGCAAGGGTCGTATTCATAGGAAATGGCAAGCGGAGCTATATTCATTTCCATTAAGCGGTCAATGACGTCGCCTTCACCGCCTATTGCCAGCATCTTCAGCACACTGTCCTGCGTGCGGTCGTTGGAATCCTTGGCACGCCCTTCACGTTGTGCAATCCAGATAGACTGTTTCTTCTCACTGATGGTATAATGCATATAGCGGGACATGCGTGCGGAAGCCTCCAGCATCTGGCGCATGGTCAACGCACGCAGCACGATGAAGGACTTGTTGACACGCACGAATTTCTTAATCCACGGATAGACAAGCAGGTTGTCGCCAATGGCTATCTCTACCGTATCCATACCCTGGTCTACCAAAAGAATGGACAAGAAACCGGAATCGAGAATAATGTCGCGATGATTGGAGATATAGGTATACGCCGCCGACTTGTCTGCCGGCAACGCGGTATGGTCCAAAGTCAATCCATCCGTAACCTCCTTCGCCAATTTCCACAGAAGCCCATAGCAGAAGGTCTTCTGAAATTCCAGCTTGGTTTTACACGCGCGCATTTTCTGCGACCAGACTTCAAAAGGTACACCAGGCATCACAGTATCCACTGCCTGCCGGAACGCCGCATCGGCAATCAGTTCCTCATAGACTTGAGGAAGTTCCTCATCATGATAAGGACGGATTTCATCAAATTCCACGTTCGCATTCATAATGAATAATGATTAATCCTTAAACTTGTTTTCTATAATATCTGTCATTACATCCTTCATCTCCATTCCGGCAGCACGAACCTGCTGGGGAATAAAGCTGGTGGCAGTCATTCCGGGGGTGGTATTCACCTCCAGCAGATTGATTTTTTCCCCTTCGGTAATGATATAGTCCACACGGATAATGCCGTAGGCCCCGAGTATATCATAAATGGCAGAAGTCAGCGTCTGCACCCGGCGGGTCAAATCGTCCGAGATGCGGGCGGGAGTAATCTCGTCAGACGCACCATTATACTTAGCTTCATAATCGAAGTACTCGTTGTGGCTCACCACCTCCGTAATGGGGAACACTACGGACTTGTCTTTTGTTTTGTAACAGCCGCAGGTAATCTCGGTTCCGTCCATAAAGGCCTCCACCAGTACTTCCTGCGCTTCCGCAAATGCCTTGGCTATGGCAGGTTGTATCTGCTCTTTCGCCGTCACCTTGGTCACGCCGAAGCTGGAACCTCCCAAGCTGGGCTTAATGAAGCAAGGCAGACCGATTTTCTCCATCACATCTTCATCCGTTACCGACTGTCCGCCGCGCAGCAACAACGATTCGGCAATGCGCACACCGAAACCTTTCAGATACTGGTTGCAGGCAAACTTATCGTACGTGAGCGACGCTGCCAGTACTCCGCAACACGAATAAGGGATGTGGAGCATATCGAAATACCCCTGCAGACGGCCGTCCTCACCCGGAGTTCCGTGGATGGTGATATAGGCAAAGTCGAATGTCACTTTCTCGCCATCCAGCACGAAGCTGAAGTCATTGCGGTCTACCGGAGTCTTAGCGCCGTCGGGCAGCTGTACATGCCAGTCCAGTCCGTGCATTTCTACAATATATAAGGTATACTTCTCCTTGTCGATGAAGGAGTAAATCCCCTGTGCACTACGCAGGGAGACGTGGAATTCGGAGGTATCTCCTCCGGCTACAATAGCAATCGTGCGTTTCATTCTAATTCTCTGTTACTGATATAGCCTCTCCATTTGTCTATCAGCCGGGTCATGTCATCGGGCAATTCCGAAGTGAAGTACATTTCTTCTCCGGTGACGGGATGCACAAACCCCAGCGTCATGGCATGCAATGCCTGCCGCGGACAAGTGTCGAAGCAGTTGTTTACAAATTGTTTGTATTTAGCGAAGTGGGTTCCTTTCAGGATTTCGTGTCCACCGTAACGTTCGTCGTTGAAAAGTATGTGTCCGATGTGCTTCATGTGCACGGATTTGATGGGTGCGTCCCGTTTCAAGGATACATTCCACCAGTGTGACGTATCCCAAACGTTCGAGCACCCGGTAATGGGTGACGGCATGCTTTCCCTGGTCGTCGGGGAGGACGGTCATCTGCATGCGGTCTCTGGGATTACGACCGATATTGCCGACAACGGTCCCTTCATCCTGCTCTACATTTCCCCAGACCAGCGCCCGGTAACGGCGTTTTGTCGTCTTGTTGAAGAACTGGTTGCCGAGATTCGTCTTGGCATCCGGAGTCTTGGCTATCACCAGCAGGCCGGAGGTGTCCTTGTCGATGCGGTGCACCAGTCCCACATGCGGGTCATTGGCATCATAATCGGGATTATCCTTCATATGCCAGGCTATGGCGTTGACAAGCGTACCGTGATAGTTGCCATGACCGGGGTGCACCACCAGACCGGCAGGTTTGTTCACTACCATCAGATACTTGTCCTCATATACTATATCAAGGGGGATGTCTTCGGGGATGACTTCATTCTCATAGCGTGGACGGTCCATCATCACAGTGATTACATCCATCGGCTTCACCTTATAGCTGCTTTTCACAGCCTTGCCGTTCGCCATCACGAAGCCTGCATCGGCAGCCTTCTGGATGCGATTGCGCGAGGAGTTCGTCAAGCGGTCGAACAGATACTTGTCCACCCGCATCATCTCCTGCCCCTTGTCCACCACCACACGGAAGTGTTCATAGAGTTGCGCCTCGTCACCCACCGGCTCTACGTCGTCCAGCTCATCATTATCTATATCATCCGGCAATTCTTCTATCATCACGGCATTTACAATTTGACTATTTACAATTTACGATTGGAGTCAGATGTTTATCAGAACCAGGACTCATCTGCCGCGGAGTCTTCGGACAACATGGGTTCAACGGTACCTCCCACAGAATCCACTCCCAGGGAGTCTGCCTGCAAGGCGCCTCCATCTCCCACCATCAGCGTCAGCACTGCACCGGCGGGCACTTTCTCGCCGATGGAAAGCTGACGGCCCTTATACTTCACGCCATACACCCAGTCCTTCTCTCCCGGAATATACTGTATCTCGGCCAGCTTGAAGCCCGAAGCCAGAATACGCGCTTCCGCCTGCCGCAGCGAACTGTTGTCCGCCACATCGGGCACTATGTGCAGAGGGACTTCAATCGTATTGATTGTAAGATAGATGGTACGTCCTTCCTTTACCTTGTCCGGCTGCCGGATTATATTCGAGGATGCAGCCGGCAGGAAGAGTCTTGACATAACTGGAATCCCGAAACGATGCAGACCAAGCCGCGGTTACGGAACATTTTCTCGGCTTCCTCCACTCCCATACCCTTCACATCGGGCACTATCACAGCCTCGCCGTGGCGGGTATATATATCCAGTCCTTTCAGCACTCCGAACAGCAATCCCACTACCACAACGGCCATCGCAAGGATGTTCGCCCAGAAGAACCGGTTCTGCCGGAAAGAGAAAAAATCTTTTATTGTCATAATCGATAATGCATTATTTGGGACAAAGATACAATTTTCACCACATAGTACACGGAGTTGGCAATAGTTTTTTCCGGAGAACCGGGCACAATACATAAGAAAAGCTGCAAAAGACCAGAATCAGTCTTTTGCAGCTCCCTTATTTCTTTAATACGAACGAGAACGGCCTATTATGCCTTTACTCCGTTGTATTCGTCAGAAACAGTCAGTTTCTTTCTGCCTTTAGCACGACGTGCTGCCAATACTCTGCGGCCGTTTGCTGTAGCCATTCTCTCACGGAAACCGTGTTTGTTCTTTCTCTTTCTGTTCGAGGGTTGAAATGTTCTTTTCATTACTGTATCTTGTTTTATGTTATTATTCTCACGAATTCGGGCTGCAAAAATAGGTACTTTTTTCAAATAAACCAAGAGATAACTCATTTTCTCTCAAAAGTTTTTGTGTTTTTTACCGAATTCCATTACTTTTGCACCCGCAAACCAGCACTAACGAAGTAAATACCAATATAATAATATTAAAGACTATAAGTATGATTAATGCCCAAGACATTAAAATCGGAACTTGCATCCGCATGGACGGCAAGCTTTATTTCTGCATCGACTTCCTGCATGTGAAGCCGGGAAAAGGTAATACTTTCATGCGTACCAAGCTGAAAGACGTGGTGAACGGCTACGTTCTGGAACGTCGTTTCAACATCGGTGAGAAACTGGAAGACGTGCGTGTAGAACGTCGTCCCCACCAATACCTCTATCACGACGGTGACAACTACCAGTTCATGAACCAGGAGACTTTTGACCAAATTCCCATCGCCCACGACCTCATCAACGGTGTTGACTTCTTGCTCGAAGGAATGATAGTAGACGTGGTATCAGACGCTTCCACAGAAACCGTGCTCTATGCCGACGTGCCCATCAAGGTTCAGCAGAAGATTACCTATACGGAGCCGGGACTGAAAGGCGACACAGCCACCAACACGCTGAAGCCCGCTACGGTAGAATCAGGTGCAACGGTCCGCGTTCCTTTGTTCATCAACGAAGGCGAGACTATCGAAATCGATACGCGCGACGGTTCTTACGTAAGCCGCGTAAAAGCATAAGCCCTTTTGGAAATCAGGCAAATGCCCTTTTCATATCATCCCCGGTGCTCCACTTGGCATCCGGGGATTTTTCTTTCCATTTATTCATCTGCAAAGCTTAAATGATATATCTTTGCGGAGACAACCAAAACATAAAGCCATACCCATGAGATACTCCGTCATCATCCCCGTATACAACCGCCCCGATGAGGTGGATGAACTGCTGCAAAGCCTGACGCAGCAAAGTTTCAAGGATTTTGAAGTGATTGTGGTGGAGGACGGCTCCTCCATCCCCTGCAAGCCGGTCACAGAGAAGTATCAGGAACTATTGGACGTACATTACTATGACAAGCCCAACTCCGGCCCCGGGCAGACCCGTAACTACGGGGTGGAACGAAGCAAGGGCGAATACCTGATAATACTGGATTCGGACTGCATCCTGCCCGAAGGTTATTTCCTTGCTGTGGAAGAAGAGCTGCAGCACGAAGCCGCCGATGCCTTCGGAGGCCCCGACCGCGCGCACGAATCATTCACAAACATACAGAAAGCCATCAACTACTCCATGACCTCCTTCTTCACCACCGGCGGTATCCGTGGGGGGAAGAAGAAGATGGACAAGTTCTATCCGCGCAGCTTCAACATGGGTGTGCGGCAGGAAGTGTACCAAGCCCTGGGCGGATTCTCGCGGATGCGCTTCGGGGAGGACATCGACTTCAGCATCCGAATCTTCAAGGGAGGATATACATGCCGGCTGTTCCCCGGTGCCTGGGTATACCACAAGCGACGGACAGACTTCCGAAAATTCTTCAAGCAGGTACACAATTCCGGGATTGCCCGCATCAATCTGTACAAGAAGTATCCGGAATCGCTGAAGCTCGTCCACCTGCTGCCGGCTGCATTTACCCTGGGAGTGGCCATATTCCTGCTGGGAACGCCCTTCTGCCCGTACAGCCTGCTGCCCATCGCTCTTTATGCGCTTCTGGTATGCATGGACTCCACTATCCGGAACCGTAGCCTCAGCATCGGGCTCTACTCCGTCGCCGCCTCCTTCATCCAGCTCATCGGATACGGGACGGGGTTCCTGCGCGCCTGGTGGAACCGCTGCATACTTGGCAAGGACGAGTTCGAGGCATTCAAAAAGAATTTTTACAAATAAGGAGGATTAGGGGTTAAGGATTAGGGATGATATGGAGAAACTGAATATCAACCAGTGGGCTGCAGAGGACCGCCCGCGGGAAAAGATGATGCAGAAAGGGGCGGAAGCCTTGAGCGATGCCGAACTGCTAGCCATCCTCATCGGCTCCGGCAATACGGAAGAAACCGCCGTGACACTGATGCAGCGCATACTCGCCGCCTGCGGCAACGACCTCAACCGCCTGGGCAAATGGGAGGTGCGGGACTTCTCCCGATTCAAAGGCATGGGCCCCGCCAAAAGCATCACCGTCATGGCATCCCTGGAACTGGGCAAACGCCGCAAGCTGCAGGAACGCTCCGGACGTACCGCCATCCGCTCTTCCGCCGACATCTACGAGCTGTTCCATCCCCTGCTCTGCGACCTTGCCACAGAAGAATTCTGGGTACTGCTTATGAACCACGCCGCCAAAGTGATAGACAAGGTACGCATCAGCCGCGGCGGCATCGACCAGACTACCGCCGACGTGCGCAGCATCCTGCGCGAAGCCCTGCTGCAACGCGCCACACAGATTGCCCTGATCCACAACCATCCCTCCGGCAACCCGCACCCCAGTAACGACGACCAGCGGCTGACGGAACTCGTGAGGAAAGCCGCCCAAACCATGAACATACACCTGACCGACCACGTCATCGTCACGGACGGAAGCCATTACAGCTTCAACGACGAAGGATTGCTATAAATAATCCAAGTTACGGACATACTATACGAAAGACAAAAGCGGTCATAACACTAACTATCAGCACATTGTATTTACCTGCTATTTACCAGCCAATGTAAAAGCCGTTACCACAGTATGTAAACGTATTTACCCTATATTGTAACGTCCTTTACCCCATATTGTAAAGACCTTTACCGCGTATTGTAAAAGGAGTTTCCCCAGGGGTAAAGGGAGTTCCCCCAGAAGGTGAAGCATGTTCACCCACCGTCAAACCCTCCCCGAAGTAATGAAAAGGAGGGCGTTCCTTTGCATTTTCAATTAAATTCCATAGCTTTGTTCTTTGAAAACCTATATATAAAACCATACGAATATGACCAAATTTGAAATAGAAGAGAAAATCGTAGCCATGCTGAAAACCGTATTCGACCCGGAGATACCGGTAAATGTATACGACCTGGGACTGATTTACAAAATAGACGTCTCCGACCAGGGAGAAGCCTCCATCGACATGACCCTGACAGCTCCCAACTGCCCCGCCGCCGACTTCATCATGGAGGATGTCCGCCAGAAGATAGAATCGATAGACGGCGTGACCTCCGCCACCATCAACCTGGTATTCGAGCCCGAATGGGACAAGGACATGATGAGCGAAGAGGCCAAGCTGGAACTGGGGATTTTCTTTAAATCAGTTGAAAGTTCAAAGTTGAAACAAAAATATATGAAGAACGTATATTTCCTTTCAGACGCACACTTGGGTTCACGGGCCATCGAGCACGGACGGACACAGGAACGACGGTTAGTCAACTTCCTCGACAGTATCAAACACTAAGCGGCTGCTGTATATTTGCTGGGCGACATGTTCGACTTCTGGTACGAGTTCCGAAACACGGTTGTGCCCAAAGGCTACACCCGCTTTCTCGGCAAGCTGTCCGAACTGACGGATATGGGCGTGGAAGTGCACTTCTTCACCGGCAACCATGACATTTGGTGCGGGGATTACCTTACGCGGGAGTGCGGGGTAGTCATTCACCGCGAACCCCTCACCACGGAAATCTACGGAAAAGAGTTTTACCTTGCCCACGGCGACGGATTGGGCGACCCGGACAAAAAATTCAAACTGCTGCGTACCATGTTTCACAGCCGTACCTTCAAACGCTGTTCTCCACCCTCCACCCCCGCTGGAGCGTAGAGTTCGGACTGAGGTGGGCAAAGCACAGCCGCCTGAAAAGAATAGACGGGAAAGAGCCCGACTACATGGGCGAAAACAACGAGCATCTTGTACTGTATACCAAAGAGTATCTGAAGAACCATCCGAATATAAACTTCTTCATCTACGGCCATCGGCACATCGAACTGGATTTGATGTTGAGTGCCACCGCCCGCGTCCTTATCCTCGGCGACTGGATAAACTATTTCTCCTATGCCGTATTCGACGGCGAGAACCTGTTTCTGGAAGAGTTTATCGAATGCCCGGTGGGGAAACCAAACTGTAAACCACTTGCCCCGCCTTTCAAGAATCGTTTATTCTTATAAACGATTACGAAAAGAGAACGCTACCAGAAAAAGCCGGAACTTTTGCCCGGTTGCTTGTAGTATCGTCATAACCATTAAAAACAAAAGCGTTATGGATGATATGATTTACAGAAACGATTCCATTGCCGAAGAGAACATCGACCCGCACGGACGTCCGGCAACGGATGAATTCGAGGAATGGAGCGAAGAGGTCTCCGAACGGACAGATACCGGATACAAGGACCAGAAGGTAAAATCCGCCAGGGAACGGGAAAAACGTATCCGAGAGATGGATGAAATTATAAAGAAGGATCTTAAGGAATAAATTGACAGTCACCACTGATACACAGATTCTCACAGATTATCCCCTTATACTTGATATCAGGGCTTCCAATCTGTGAGAATTCCGCATAATCTGTGGTGACTTTTTATTATTTGTATCCGCCAGCCTTGGCTATGCGTTTCGGAATTTCCGTATTATCCATCTTACCCACGAACAGCTTGGAGCCTGCACCTACTGCGAATACCGGCACATATCCGGCTGTATGGCCACCGCTGGTCCAGCCTACCATGGCAATCTGGCTCATTACCTTCTTGGCGGCAACGGCCAGGGGCTCAGTCTTGGCATAAAGACTTTCCTCAAACACTACATGCTTGTTTACGAATGATTCTTCGTAAGCATCACGCAGCATCTTCTCCTGCTCCCAGTTCACCGGCAGTTCCTTCCAGAAACCCATCTTTTCTGCCAGGAATTCCTTCATTTCCGGCCAGTTGATAACCTTGCGCATCTTGCGTAAGTCCGTGATGGAACGTGAAAGGATATCCTGAGACTGCTTCTGCTTGGCAAGGGCTTTCAGTTGAAGCTCGTACTTACCGGTACCCAGCCCCAGACCACCGGTTTCATGGTCGGCTGTTACCACAATCAGCGTTTCTTTGGGATGCTTCTTATAGAACTCGTAAGCCACCTTGATGGCGTTATCCATATCCACCACTTCCTCAAAAGCTGTGGCAGGGTCGTTTCCGTGGCAGGCCCAGTCAATCTTTCCACCTTCAACCATCAGGAAGAAACCCTTGTTACTGCCTTTGGTCAGGAAAGAGATGGCGCTCTCGGTAATTTCGGCCAGCGTCAAGTCGCCTTCTTGGCGGTCGATGGCATAGGGCAGGCAAGAAGGCTCTGCACCTTCTTTCTGGATAAGAATCATCTTGTCTGCCTGGACAGACTTCGACTTATATTCGTCAAGGCCTCTTGCAACGGTATAACCGGCTTCTTCAAAGATAGGGAAGATGCTCGGAGCCTCTTTCTTGTCGGCAGTAGTAGTCGGTTTCAAGAAACCACCGCCTGCATAGAAGTCGAAACCGGCTTTCGGCAGGTCGAGGGCTATCTCGTAATACATGCCACGGTCCGGCTGGTGGGCATAGAATGCGGCGGGAGTAGCATGGTCTACACTGACGCTGGTAGTTACCCCAACTTTCTTACCGGACTTTTTGGCTCTCTCGGCCACACTCTGAAGCACACTCTTGTTATCGTCCATACCAATGGCGCCGTTATAGGTCTTTGCACCGGTAGCCAGGGCTGTTCCGGCAGCAGAAGAGTCAGTCACCGAGTTGGTGGCAGAGAAGGTAGTCGCCATGCTGGCAACCGGGAAAGAAGTGAACAGCAAAGGCTTTACACCGATGCGCCCTTCTTGTTCGGCCAGATACATCTCCGTACCGTTCACCTGGTTCACACCCATTCCATCACCGATGAAATAAAACACGTACTTCGCCTGCTGGGCATAGGCCATGCCGCTGGTCAGCAGTACAAAGAACAACACATACATTAATCGTTTCATAAGCAGTTCTTATTTAAAGTTATTCGGAAAATTGCCTTTATTGTTTTTAACCGAGTAACAAAGATAGCAATTTTAAAGGATTCGGAAAACATTTCGCCCCTACAAATACATTACATATTTGCAGGGGCGAAACCACATCCGGACTCCGGGAAGCCGGAACCGGGAGATATTACAGCGATATTACTTCTTCAGAATATCCATCGTGTCCGAAGCAATCATCAGCTCCTCGTCAGTGGGGATTACCACCACCTTCACCTGAGAATCTTCGGTAGAGATAACCATTTCTTCACCGCGTACTTTGTTCTTCTCGGCATCCAGCTTTATGCCCATGAATTCCAGGCCTTCACATGCACCCCAGCGGGCACTTGCCTGATTCTCGCCGACACCGCCCGTAAACACGATGATATCCACACCGCCCAAAGCGGCAGCATAAGCGCCTACATACTTCTTGATGCGGTAGAAGTACATTTCTTCAGCCAGAACAGCCTTCGGATTGCCGGCAGCTACGGCATTCTCCAGGTCGCGCATGTCGCTCGACTCACCGAAGATACCCAGCACACCGCTCTTCTTGTTCAGCAGGTTGGAGATGCCGTTGGCATCCAGACCCTCTTTCTCCATGATGAAGGAAACGGCACCGGCATCAATATCACCACTGCGGGTACCCATCATCAGACCTTCCAGCGGGGTCAAGCCCATGCTGGTGTCTACACACTTACCGTCCTTGATGGCAGTAATGGAACCACCGTTGCCAATGTGGCAAGTGATGATTTTCTTTCCTTCCGGCTCTACACCCAGGAACTCGCAGACGCGCTGCGATACGTAGCGGTGTGAGGTTCCGTGGAAACCATAACGGCGTACGCCGTACTTTTCATAAAGTTCGTAAGGCACGGCATACAGATAGGCATGCTTCGGCATGGTCTGGTGGAAAGCCGTATCGAACACACCAATCTGCGGAACATTAGGCAGAATGGCAGATATTGCATTTACACCCTTCAGGTTAGCAGGATTGTGGAGCGGAGCCAGGTCGTTGCAGGCAGTGAAGGCGGCAAGCACTTCCGGCGTCAGCCGTACAGACTCGCTGAACTTTTCGCCTCCATGCACCATACGGTGACCTACGGCATTGATTTCGTCCAAAGACTTGATGGCTCCATATTCAGGGCTTGTCAAAGTGTTCAGGATAAATTCCACACCTACGGTATGCTCTGGAATGTCCTTCTCAAGAACTTTCTTCTCGCCACTGGGCAAGGTGAACTTCAGGAAAGAGTCCTTCAAACCAATTTTTTCGATACCACCCTGGGCGATAACTTCTTTCCGGTCCATATCAAACAATTTGTATTTGATGGACGAGCTACCGCAGTTCAATACTAAGATTTTCATACTATATATCAGATTTAAAGTTATTCAGCATTCTTTTTGGCAGCAATGGCCTGATTGGCAGTGATGGCAATCATGCGATACACATCCTCGATGGAGCAACCGCGTGAAAGGTCGTTCACCGGACGGGCGATACCTTGTAGGATAGGTCCTACGGCATCAGCATGTCCCAGACGTTGCACCAGTTTGTAGGAGATGTTGCCCACTTCGAGGCTGGGGACAACCAATACGTTAGCATGTCCGGCGATAGAAGAACCCGGAGCCTTGCTTGCACCTACTTCCGGCACCAAAGCTGCATCGGCCTGCAACTCACCGTCGATGGCAATATCGGGAGCCATCTCCTTGGCAATCTTCAATGCCTCAACCACTTTATCCACCACTTCGTGCTTGGCAGAGCCCTTGGTAGAGAAGCTCAGCATGGCAACTTTCGGGTCGAGACCGGCAACTGCCTGGGCTGTACGCGCCGTACATACGGCAATCTGTGCCAATTGTTCTGCATCGGGCACCGGAGTCACAGCCACGTCACCCATCACCAGGATACCGTTCTTTCCATATTCAGGAGCATGTGTCAGCAGCAGCATGGCACCCGAAACGCAAGTGATGCCCGGGGAAGTCTTGATAATCTGCAAAGCAGGGCGAAGTACATTACCCGTAGTGTTGCGTGCACCTGCCAACTGGCCGTCAGCGTCGCCGTTCTTTATAATCAGGCAGCCCAGATAAAGCGGATCGACAACCAACTTGCGAGCCTCTTCGATGGTCATGCCTTTCTTTTTGCGGAGCTCGCAAAGCAGTTGGGCATATTCTTCTTTCTTAGGATGGTCTTCCGGGTCGATAATGGTAGCTTTGTTTATATTTCCCAGCCCCCACTCTTTGGCACAAGCCTCTATCTCGGCAGGTTTTCCAAGGATAATCAAGTCGGCTACTCCGTCAGTCAGGATTTGATTGGCAGCTTTCAGTGTACGCTCTTCCGTACCCTCGGGAAGAACAATTCGTTGGCGGTTTGCTTTGGCACGCTCAACAATTTCGTTAATTAATCTTTGCATGATATTTTAATTGTCTATTAAGAATCGGCAGTATGTGTTATTCACGCCGCAAAAGTACACAATTTTGCAATATCTACATTGCAAACATCGGTCTTTTTACCGTTCAGACCATAATTATTATAATATTTAACATTAGGTATTCCCAGCATTCATGTGTACGCACACGTGCCCCTCTGCAACAAACAATTACCCGTCCGGCAGGAACAACCCGCCCGACTCTACAAACGACATAAAAAAAATCAGGATACAACGATAACAAGCAATACATAGAATACCTACCTTTGCAGCGTTTTCAACGTATAACAATAGGTATTATAATAATATGATTCGTCAATGCGCCATCCTTTTCGGATGCTTAGCTTTGGGTGAACTGATTGTTTTCTTTACGGGTATCAAGTTACCTTCCAGCATCATCGGTATGCTGTTGCTCACCCTATTCTTGAAATTGGGTTGGATTAAACTGCACTGGGTGCAGGGTATGTCCGACTTCCTGGTTGCCAACCTGGGCTTCTTCTTCGTACCGCCCGGTGTAGCTCTCATGCTTTACTTCGATGTCATCGCCTCCGAGTTCTGGCCGATAGTGACCGCTTCCATAATCAGCACCCTGCTGGTGATTGTAGTCACCGGATGGGTTCATCAACTAACACGTAAAATCAAATGAACTTTTTAGAAAACGAATTTTTCCTATTGGCTGTCACCTTCGGGATTTTCTTTCTGGCCAAACTCCTGCAGAAAAAGACCGGCATCATGTTGCTGAACCCCATCCTGCTGACAATTGCCATCCTCATTGTCTTCCTGAAGATGACACATATCAGTTATGAGACCTACAATGAAGGAGGACATCTGATAGAATTCTGGCTGAAACCCGCTGTTGTGGCCCTGGGAGTCCCCCTATACCTCCAATTGGAAACGATTAAGAAACAGCTGCTCCCCATCATGCTGTCACAACTTGCCGGCTGCATTGTGGGAGTTATCTCTGTCGTGCTGATAGCTAAATTGATGGGGGCTTCCGACGAGATTATCTACTCCCTGGCGCCCAAGTCGGTCACTACGCCGATAGCCATGGAAGTAACCAAGTCGCTGGGCGGCATTCCCTCACTTACCGCCGCCGTAGTGGTCTGTGTAGGCTTGCTGGGAGGAATACTGGGCTTCAAGACCATGAAACTGACCCACATCGGCAGTCCTATGGCACAAGGCCTTTCCTTGGGAGCCGCCGCCCACGCGGTAGGAACTTCCACAGCCATGGACATCAGCCGCAAATACGGCGCATTCGCCAGCCTCGGCCTGACCCTGAACGGTATTTTCACTGCATTGCTGACCCCAACTATTCTGCGATTATTAGGGCTACTCTAACAAAATCTTCTTATTTTTGTTATCTATAATCATAACCAACTAAAAACAACGTATGATTTCATTTAAAGATATCGAATTACAAGACAAAGAACTGATTACTTCCTATACACAGAACAGTCCGCGACGGAATTGTGACCTCTCATTCTCCAACCTATGCAGCTGGCGTTTTCTATACAATACAAAGTTTGCCATCATGGACGGCTTCCTCCTGCTGAAATTCTGGGCAAACGACGAACTGGTGTACATGATGCCGATAGGTAACGGAGATTTGACAAAAGTACTGGACGCACTGGTCGAAGACGCACACCGGGAAGGGGAACCTTTCTGCCTGCTGGGAATATGTTCGGGCATGTGCTCGGAACTGGAAGCCTTCATGCCCGGAAAATTCCAGTTCACAGCAGACCGGGACTATGCCGATTACCTCTATCTGCGTACAGACCTCGCCACGCTTGCCGGAAAGAAATTCCAGTCCAAACGGAATCATGTCAACAAATTCAAACGCACCTATAATTACGAATATACTCCCATCACTCCCGACCGCATCCAGGAATGTCTGGACCTGGAAGCCGAATGGTGTAAGGCCAACAATTGCGACCAGCATGAAGGAACGGGCAACGAACGTCGCGCACTGGTCTACGCCCTCCACAATTTTGAAGAACTGGGATTGACCGGAGGCATCCTGCATGTAGACGGCAAAATTGCCGCCTTCACTTTCGGAATGCCCATCAACCAAGATACCTTCGGAGTACATGTGGAAAAGGCCGACACCAGCATAGACGGAGCGTACGCAATGATTAACTATGAATTTGCCAACCATATCCCCGAACAATATGTCTACCTCAACCGTGAAGAGGATTTGGGTATTGAAGGATTGCGCAAGGCCAAACTTTCGTATCAGCCTGCCATTATTCTGGAAAAATACGTGGCATGCCTGAAAGATGAACCGGTGGAAGCTATCAAATGGTGAGAGTAAGGATTAGAGATTAAGGATTAAAAGGATAAGGGATTGATGATACGGGAAAAGGTAAAGAACTTATGGAAGCTCTGTTTCAATGATAGCGAGGAATTTACTGAACTGTATTTTCGGCTCCGCTACAACAATGATATCAATATTGCCATCCAAAGCGGCGAAGAAGTGATTGCCGCCCTACAGATGTTGCCTTATCCTATGACGTTCGAAGGAGAAGATATTCATACGGCCTATATATCCGGTGCCTGCACACACCCTGATTACCGTAACCGGGGCGTAATGCACGAGCTGTTATCACAAGCCTTTGCACGGATGCTACACAATAATGTCGCCTTATCCACCCTGATACCGGCAGAACCGTGGCTGTTCGACTACTATGGCCGCAGCGGTTATGCCCCCGTATTCCGCTATGCCGAAGAGACCTTTATCGCTTCCGGTACACCGACAGCCGATACGGGCCTTACTTTGGAAATGTCTGCCGAATATACTGAAAAAAGATATGAATATCTCGACCGGAAATTGCGGGAGCGCCCTTGCTGCATCCAGCATACGGAAGAGGATTTCCAGGTTATCATTGCCGATTTACAACTGGGACAGGGCTTCGTTTGCACATTGAGCAATGGGGAGGAAATCACGGCTTTGGCCATTACCTATCCGATAGGGAAAGCCAACTGGCGCATTGGAGAAATCGTGTCGGATACTCCCGCAACAAAAACTTTACTGCTTCAACATATCTGCCAAAGCTTGAATCTCCCGTCCATCCGGGTTCTCACTCCTCCCGCTACCGGTGAAAGCCAACTTTTGGGCATGGCACGCATCATCAATGCCAAAACCATGCTGCAACTCTATGCTACGGCCCATCCGGAACTGGAACTCAGCATTCATCTCACCGATGAGCAGGTCAGTGCCAATAACGGCTACTACTACCTGAACAATGGTAAATATATGAATAGTGCCAAGCGTCTGCCGGGCAGCCACTTGGCACTTACAATCGGTGAACTCACCGAAAAAATATTTGCAACATCAAGCCCATATATGAGCCTGATGTTGAACTAGCATTATAATCCGCTGAAGTCGACTCCCTCAAATACCAGCGAAGGAATCTGCCATGAACGGTTCGGTTGAGGGTCATTGCCCACAGCAACCAAGGAATTCCATAAAGTAACCATGTTACCCGTCACATTCATTTCGTTGACGGGCTGTGTCAGCTTGCCGTCTTCAATAAGGAAACCCTCTATACCATAAGAGAAGTCACCGGTACTGCTATTGCTGTTACCGCCATTGAAGCCCGTAACCAAGATGCCTTGTTTAATATCTGCAACCAATCCGTTCAGGTCCTTATCGCCCGGTGTCAGAATTAGACGTGAAGGTGCACTGATAGTAGGAGCTATATCCATCTTCTTACCATTGTAGGTATCGATGAAATAAGTTTTCAGCACGCCTTTGTCAAAAACAGTGCGGGGTTCGGTAGCCACACCCTCATTATCGAAATAGCGTGAACCGTTTGCACCGATAGCATGCGGCTCGTCACGCAACGTGAAGAGGTCGGAAGCCACTTTCGTATCCAGCTTATCCATCAGGAAGGAGTTCTTTTGTTGCAAAGCACTGCCATACAATGCACTTAGCATCGGGCTGAGCAGGTTTCCCACATTCATAGGGTCAACCACCATTGTATATTTACCCGACTTTGCTTTCTTCTGTCCCAGCTTGCGCAATACGCGTTCCAATGCCTTGGCACCGATTCCCGTCTTCGTCAATTTATCATAGAACAGAGCCGAGTCGTACCAGTAATCCTGAGGGCGAGCTTCGCCTTCTCCCTTAATGGATACACTGGCTGAGACAGAGAACCAGGTACTCTTCGACTCGCCTTCAAATCCGTTGCTTATCAAACGATAGGAAGAACCCTCGCCATCACTATAAGAAGAATCAACCGAAATGATACGCTCATCCTTGCCCAATACCTCCTCTGCAGCAGCACGTGCAATCGCCACTTTATCATCCGGGTTGACTTCATAGAGTTTCTTGTCAAAAAGCTGCAAGTCAGGCTTGCCTCCTTTATAGTAGCGTGCAGGGTCGGCCAGCATACGCGACTCATCCACCGCCAGATAGCGGGTAGACTCTATACCATTCGTGATAAGAGTTTCCAATTCTTTCTTATCCAGCCGATTGGTGGAAAAAGAACCGAAACGTCCGTCCACATAAAGATTCAATCCCAAACCATTCTCCGTAGACTGCTGCAAACGGTCCATTTTGCCGTCACGCAGTTCAAAAGAAGAATTAGAATTTGTATATAGCACCAGTTTGGCTGCCTGGCAACCGTTCTTCAAGGCATATTCCATTGCCCATTGTGCCAATTTCTTATTGTCGTCTGTAATCATGTCTTTAATTGATAGTTGATAATTAACTTTCTCCTCCTACAGTCAGCTTGCTGACTAGTGCCGATGGCATACCGCAGGTAACGGGACAAGACTGACCGTCTTTACCACAGGTCCAAGTACCGTTGTCAATCTTATCGTTATTTGCCACCATCGTGATGTCTGCCAATGCTTTCGGACCATTACCGATGATATTTATATCCTTGACGGGCTGCGTCAGCTTGCCATCCTCAATCAAGTAACCCGACTTCACAAAGAAGGTAAAGTCTCCGGCACCGATTTGCACCTGGCCATTGGTAAACTGGTCACAATAGATACCTTTCTTCACGGTGGAGATAATGTCCGCTTCCTTCATATTGCCGGCTTCCATATACGTGGCACGCATACGGGGGATAGGAGTATTACGGAAAGTATCGCGACGTCCGTTTCCAGTAGGAGCCACCCCATAATGCTTGGCACTGATGCGGTCGTGCAGATAACTGGTCAGGATACCTTCCTTCACGATATAGGTTTTCTGGCCTTCCACACCCTCATCGTCGAAATTCACGGCTCCACGATTGAAAGCGATGGTACCGTCATCCACCACGTTGATATGCTCATCGCACACCTTCTTTCCCAAAAGGTCGCAGAAAATGGAAGTACGTTTACGGTTGAAGTCAGCCTCAAAAGCATGTCCTATGGCTTCGTGCAACAAGATACCCGAACCGCCAGCCCCCATCACGACGGGCATTTCGCCACCTTTGGGTTTCACAGCCTTGAACAAGATAGCAGTCTTATCCACCGCCTCACGTGCAATAATATCCACGATGTCATCCGTCATGAATTCAAAACCCTTGCGGTAAGAACGACCGGCATAACCGTTCTCCATCTTTCCATTCTCTTCCATGATGCAGACTGCCATAAAAGAAACCATCGGACGGTAGTCGTAGTAGCTCACGCCCTCGGAATTACAGAACAGCACGTGCGATGTACTGTCAGAAAGAGAAGCCTGCACCTTACGTACACGATTGTCCAAAGAGAAAATCTTTTCGTTCAGCTTTTCTAAATAAGGTATTTTTGCCTTGACACTCACGTCCTCCCAAGGTTCAGTGACGGCATAGCGGCTTTTGGTAATTGTCTTTTCCGTCAGTCCTACAGATTTTCCGGCCTTGCCCGAAGAGGCGATACGGGCAGCAGTACGTGCAGCACGCAGCATTTCTTCCATAGTTACCCCTTCCACATAAGCATACCCCGTCTGGTCGCCTGCCAATACGCGTACGCCCATACCGAAGTCAATGTTAGCTCCACAGTTGTTTACTTTGCCGTCCATCAGAACCACACTGTTGTTGAATGTGTGTTCAAAATAAAGGTCGGCATAATCGCCGCCTTTTTCCAGAGCGGCAGCCATCACTTTCTTCAAGTCAGCCTCCGTCACACCGAAGTGAACCATTGCCGAAGCTACGGCAGACTGATTATCTGCTCCTCCTAAAGCTCCGCGTACTGACGCAGGCATAGCCAACGAGGGTACTGCCAGCGAACCTAACATCGCCAGACTTCCCGTCCGTAAGAAATTTCGTCTATCCATCCTTTTCAGTTATTAGTTATAAGATATTGTTTTTTATATCATAGTTATATGACGTAAAAATAGGAGATTTTGTCACACCTTAGCTTTCCTTTGTTAACAAACTTTCCAATTCCTCTGCATTCAGACGCAGATAGAATTGTCCTTTGTAAGCCACTGAAATACCTCCGGTCTCCTCCGATACAATGATAGCATGCGCATCAGACACCTGGGAAATCCCCATGGCAGCACGATGCCTCAGCCCCAGTTCCTTAGGAATGTCCAGATTATGGGAAACAGGCAGGATACATCCCGCCGCTTTGATACGTTTCTTACTGATAACCATCGCTCCATCGTGCAACGGACTGTTCTTAAAGAAAATATTCTCAATCAGGCGCTGGTTTATATCGGCGTTGATAATCTCCCCTGTACGCACCACATCGTCCAACGGCATATTATGTTCAATGACAATCAAGGCACCAACCTTCTGCTTCCCCATACTGATACATGCCATTACCACCGGCATGATGTCGTCATGTTCCAGCTTCTCTTTCTTGTTACCGGTGAAGAAGCGCACCAATGCACTGGCATGCTGATGCGAGCCGAGTGTCAGCAAGAAGCGCCGTATCTCGTCCTGAAACAAAATGATAAGCGCCAGCACGCCCACACTGACCAGCTTGTCGAAGATGGAACCGAGCAATTTCATCTCCAGCACCTGCGATACCACCAGCCATATCAGGATAAACACCAGGATACCCGTAAACACATTGATAGAGCCGGAGGCTTTCATCAGCTTATACGTATAGTACAACAAGAAAGCCACTAACAGAATATCTATAAAATCTTTTATTCCAAATTCAAAAAACACGATATTGAATGATTAGGGGTTAGGGACTAGGAATTATTTCGCATGGCTTGCACAATCCGTACGGTTTCCACGGCTTCTTTCACGTCGTGTACGCGGAGAATGTCAGCACCTTTCAGCAAACAGATGGTATCGAGCACCGTAGTACCATTCAGCGCCTCCTGAGGAGTAATGTCCAACAAGCGGTATATCATCGATTTACGTGAAACGCCTACCAGCAAAGGCAACTCAAAAATACGGAACTCTTCCAGATGGGACAGCAATTCATAGTTATGCTCCATTGTCTTTCCAAAGCCGAAACCGGGGTCCAGAATGATGTCTTTTACACCTAAGTCACGTAATTGCTGCACCTTGCGCGCAAAATACAAGAAAACCTCTTTCAGAAGATTGTCGTAATGAGGATGCTGCTGCATACTTTGCGGAGTGCCTTGCATGTGCATCATAATATAAGGTACGTTCAATGCCGCAACGGTATGGAACATATTCGCATCCATCTCACCGGCCGCAATATCATTGATGATGGCAACACCATACTCCTCCACACACATTCTTGCCACATCCGCCCTAAAAGTGTCTACTGACACCACAGCATCCGGCTGTATCTCAAAAAGTATTTTCAGGCCCATACGCAACCGTTCCATCTCCTCCCTGGCAGAGACATTGTCGGCATTAGGACGGGAAGAGTAAGCGCCTATGTCAATAATGGCCGCTCCCTCCGAAACTATCTGTTTCACCCGGCGTACTATTTCCGCCTCTGTCTGTGTACGGCTACCGGCATAAAAGGAATCGGGAGTAACGTTCAGTATGCCCATGACACGGGGTTGAGAGAGGTCGAGCAGCGAACCGTTGACATTTATATATCGGGCAGTTGTAATTTCCATAGGCAGTCTGTTCTATATAGTACCTGCAAATGTAAACAAAAAAGTGGTTTCAAAATACATAAACTCATAAAACTGATAAGTTTTTTGCTTGTACCCGGGAAGGGAGAGGATTAAAACTATATCTTTGCACGATGGTTTACCACAGATTACACAGATTCACACAGATTGATTTAATTATAAAGTCATGGATATAACAGCTATACATCAGATATTCCTAACATGCACCAGTGTCACTACTGACAGCCGTAACTGCCCCCAAGGCTCTTTATTCATTGCGCTGAAAGGCGAGTCGTTCAACGGAAATGCCTTTGCCGCCCGGGCGCTGGAAAGCGGAAGTGCTTATGCCATAGTGGACGAAGAAGCCTATGCCCCTGAAGGCGATACACGATACATCGTGGTGGAAAACAGCTTGAAAACCTTGCAACAACTTGCCAATTACCACCGTCGGCAGATGCGTACACCCATCATCGGCATTACGGGTACAAACGGAAAGACTACTACCAAGGAACTGATGTCCACCGTACTTTCGCAAACTCACAACGTGCTCTATACCTTGGGAAATTTGAACAATCACATCGGTGTTCCCCTCACCTTGCTCCGCCTGCGCCCTGAACACGACCTTGCCGTGGTGGAAATGGGTGCCAGCCACCCGGGAGACATCAAGGAGCTGGTAGAGATAGCCGAACCTGACTACGGGATCATTACCAACGTAGGAAAAGCCCATCTGGAGGGATTCGGCTCTTTTGAAGGAATCATCAAGACCAAAGGAGAGATGTACGACTATCTGCGGACGCGGAAAGAAGCTACCATCTTTATCCATAACGACAACCCCTACTTGAAAAAGATAGCCTACGGACTCCACCAGATTGCCTACGGCAGTGAGGACGGGCTGTACATCAACGGACACGTCACCGGCAATTCTCCTTACCTCACCTTCGAGTGGAAAACGGACAACGAAAGCAAATATCACGAAGTACAAACCCGGCTTATCGGTGAATATAACTTCCCCAATGCTCTGGCAGCTGTCACCATCGGACATTTTTTTTGGTGTGGAACCGGAGAAAATAGACAAGGCACTGGCCGGATATACCCCGCAAAACAACCGTTCACAACTGAAAAAAACAGCGGACAACACTCTGATTATCGATGCCTATAATGCCAATCCCACAAGCATGATGGCTTCCATTAGTAACTTCCGGAACATGCAGGCCGAAAACAAAATGTTGATATTGGGAGATATGCGGGAGTTGGGTAAAGACAGTGCCGACGAGCACCAGAAGATTGCAGACTATCTGGAAGAATGCGGATTCAAGGATGTAGTTCTTGTAGGGGAATTGTTTGCCGCCACACGCCACTCTTATCAGAGTTATCCCGATGTAACCGCACTCATCGCAGAGCTGCAAAGAGAGAAACCTTGCGGGAAAACAATTCTGATAAAAGGGTCGAACGGCATCAAGCTAAGTTCCGTAGTTGAATACTTATAATCCTATTTCATCCTTGGCCTTAAAATGAAATAGCCGACCATTGATGCAAGCACCGCTCCCGTGGTATTGGCCGCAAAATCCAGCCAGTCTCCACCACGGTATGTCGTGCAGTATTCTTGCAGCAACTCCACCATTCCGCTGAACAAAACGGGACAGACAAACGCCCCTGCCCATGCATGCCATAAAGGGGCGTTGTCTCTCCGGTGAGCGCGAAGAAACTCCAGCCACAGCATTCCTGACATGCCGAAATACATACAGATATGCACCACCTTGTCTATATTGGGAATCTTGCTTATTTCTGTAGAAGGCGGTTTAAAGAATGAAAGATAAATCACCGTCAGAATAATAAAAAGCGACACCGGATATTTCTTAATATAATATAGCATATACCAAATTATCAACGAACTGTGCACAAAAGTACAGAACATTTTCTATATTTGCATGTTTTAGCTGGTATTAATAACGAATTGAAAGAAAAATCTACGTTTTATGACAAAAAGTGACAGAGCCAACTTCGGAAGCAAATTAGGCGTCATACTTGCCTCGGCAGGCTCCGCAGTCGGTTTAGGCAATATCTGGCGTTTCCCGTTTGAGACCGGGAATCACGGAGGTGCGGCATTTATCCTTGTATACTTGGTTTGCGTGCTCATTCTCGGCATCCCCATCATGATTGCAGAATTCCTCATCGGCAGGCGCTCGCGTGCCAATACGGCAAGGGCTTATCAGAAATTGGCACCCGGCACGCATTGGCGCTGGGTAGGACGTATGGGCGTACTGGCCGGATTCCTTATTCTGGGATATTACTCCGTTGTGGCAGGATGGACGCTTGAGTTTATCGGCGAAGCGGCTACCAACAGTTTTGCCGGGAAGTCGGCAGCCGATTTCATCGCATCCTTCAACAGCTTTGTCAGCAACCCCTGGCGTCCGGTCATCTGGCTGGTGCTGTTCCTGCTGGCCACCCATCTCATCATTGTCAAAGGAGTGGAAAAAGGTATTGAAAAATCAGCCAAAATCATGATGCCAATGCTATTTGTCCTATTGATAATCCTTGCCATCTGCTCCATATCCCTGCCCGGAGCAGGAGCAGGCATTGAATTCCTGTTGAAACCGGACTTCAGCAAAGTGGACGGCAATGTGTTCCTTGGAGCCATGGGCCAGGCATTTTTCTCCTTGAGCTTGGGGATGGGATGTCTCTGTACATACGCTTCTTACTTCCGCAATGATACGAACCTGCCCAAAACGGCACTCAACGTGGCGGCTATCGACACCATGGTAGCCATTTTGGCAGGATTCATCATCTTCCCTGCCGCCTTCTCTGTAGGCATCAAACCGGATGCGGGTCCTAGTCTGCTATTCATCACCCTACCTAATGTCTTTCAGCAAGCGTTCGGCAATATTCCCTGGCTGGCGATACTGCTGTCTCTGATGTTCTATATCCTACTGGCATTGGCAGCACTTACTTCCACCATTTCCCTGCACGAAGTGGTAACTGCCTATCTACATGAAGAGTTCAAGTTCTCACGCAGCAAGGCAGCCAGATACGTGACAGCGGGCTGTATTTTCTTAGGAGTATTCTGCTCACTGTCTCTCGGTATCGGCAAAAGCTATACCGTATTCGGGCTAAACCTATTCGATTTGTTCGACTTTGTAACGGCCAAGCTAATGCTACCGTTAGGCGGTTTCTTCATTTCCATCTTCATAGGCTGGTATCTGGCCATCACTGTGGGAGGCCCGTTCGGCAAGCCCCATGAATTCAAGAATTTCCGTAGCCGCCTCCTTGGCTTCCTGCTGTCCTCTTCCGGCAATGAAGGCTGGTATCATTACATTCTCCAAAGCCGTAAACTCCGGCAGCAGTTGATGGAACTGGAACACAAAGCCGATATGGTGGTTGCGGAATGCGGAAAGTTCCTTCTCCCTCATACGGTTGACTTGTGTACCGTCAATAACCACCGAACCGCCATCCGGCATATCCAACGTACCCATGATTTGCAGCAAGGTAGTTTTACCCGCTCCACTGGGGCCTACAATGCTGACAATCTCCCCTTTCTCTATCTCCAGGTCAATACCCCGCAACACTTGCAGGTTACCGAAACTCTTCGTTATATTCTCTAAATGAATCACTAGGCTATTTACAATTTGACAATTTACTATTTACTATTTGATAGTTTTCTTTCAAGTGCTATTACTATAGTCTTTTAATTACATATTCGGCCAAATAGCAGCCAAAAACTGCGGGCATGTAGCTCACTGTTCCACAGGTGGACTTCTTGTTCATCTCGTCGTCCGTCAGCAAAACGGCATTCGGATCAGCCTGTTCGGTGCTGAAAACAACTGGAAGTTTCCGCTTTATGCCCATTTTTTGCAGACGCTTACGCACAGCCTTGCTCAACCCGCAATGATAGGTATCCCAGATATCGGCAAAGCGCACTTGCGAAATGTCACTCTTTGCTCCTGCCCCCATGCTGGACACTATCTTGATATGCCGCTTCATGCTTTCCGCTATCAAGTGGCATTTTGGAGCAAGCGTATCGATGGCATCCACCACAAAGTCATAAGCCGCATCATCCAGCAGTTCCGGTATGTTCTCATCTTTCAAGAATACGGGCAACACTCTCAGTTCCAGAGCCGGATTAATGTCCCTGAAACGTGATGCCAATATCTCCGCCTTCTTTTGCCCCAGGGTAGAATGCAGAGCCGGCAACTGACGGTTTATATTCGTAGGCTGCACGGTATCGGCATCGACAATCGTCATCCGCCCCACTCCGGCACGGCATATCATCTCGGCCGCATAAGCACCTACACCACCCAGTCCTACGACAAGTACATGTGCCCGGCGCAGGCGTTCCATTTTTTCATCTCCTAATAAAAGTTGCGTTCGTTGTTGCCAATCTTCCATTTTCACCACAGATTACACGGATTTACACAGATTTTTGTCAATTATCAATTGTCAATCGTCAATTCTTCTTGAACCATTTATAGAACCATTTGCCTACCTTCTCGTAGTGCTGCGACTCGTTGTTACCACGCGGGTTGGAGAAGGATACCGCATCCTGCGGCTCGCCCAGTTGGTCGGGATAGAGTACTATCAGGCTGTTATTTGCAAAGTACTTGCTGATTTGTGCCGGTAGCTTCTCGAAGGAGCTGTCATAGGAGATGGAGCCCCGGCGGGCACTGATAATCACTAACAGATGGTCAAAGTTCACTTGTCCGGTCAATATCAGTAAGTCCCCCCAATCGTCCAGGCGGGAAAAGTCTGTCAATGTCTGTCCATATTTGGCTTTCACCAGCCCTTGAAGATGGGCGGTAGTCTCTTCATTGGCATAAAAATGCACCCGACAGCCCAAAGTACTCCCCAACCGGCAGAAATGTTCCACCCACTTCAGGAATCCCGCCTCATACTCGGCTTTCGGAGGTACCGCCACAATCACCCGCCTGATTGTGTTAATGGGCATCAGGAACTTGGAAACCATCACCTCGCGATGCAAGCCCTTCAGCAGATTCTCCGTCAGCATACCGAAGAATGAATCCACAATATTGACTTTACGGTGCAGACCTATAATGACATCCGTTACCGCATATTCTTTTGCTGTATGGATAATGCCCGAAGCGATATTCAAGTCGTAACGCGTGATTTGCCTCAACGGCACATCTGCCGAGGCCGTTATCATGGCAGCCTTTTCCAGATAGCGTTTCCCACGCAATTCGGCACTTTCAGAACTGCTATCGTCGTTGATGACATTCAGTGCCAACAAATTATCCCGTTGCTTCGGGTCGCGTATCACCAAAGAAAGATTTATCAGGTCTTCAATCGTATCGGGGTTGGCTATCGGAATCAATATCTTCTCCGCTTCCACGGAGCGGTTTTCTTCCAGATGCGCCTCCTCCATGGCAATCTTCCGTGCGGCACGCTCCGTAATGAACGAGCTCACAATGCAAGTTACAAGAATCAGCAGGACGGTACCATTCAAAACATCATCGTTCAGCAAGCGTTCCCCATTGGGCAGAATGATGTTGTACCCCACCAACACAGCCGCCAGCGTTGCCGCTGCTTGTGCATTGCTCAATCCGTACATCAGCTCCCGTTCAATCCCTCCCATCTTATATATTTTCTGCGTCAGCCAGCAGGCAATCCATTTACCTGCCAATGCCACCACAATCATTACAGCCGCTACTTTCAGAGCATCGCCATGACCGAAAATCACATGCACATCAATCAACATACCCACGCCTATCAGGAAATAAGGAATAAACAAGGCGTTGCCCACAAACTCCAGATGGTTCATCAGCGGAGAGACATGCGGAATCAGCCGGTTCAATACCAAACCTGCAAGGAAAGCACCCAGGATGCCTTCCATCCCCACAAACTCCATCAATCCGGCTCCGAGGAAAACCATGGCAAGCACAAATATGAACTGCATCACATTGTCATCGTACCTCCGGAAGAACCAACGGCCTATGCGTGGAAACAGATATACAATCAAAATACCCAGGAAGATAACCTTTATGACAAGCCATACCCAGAAGAAGCCGTCCGACTCCCCCTTGAACATACCACCCACAACGGCCAGAACCAGCAAAGTGAGTGTATCCGTAACCGCCGTTCCTCCCACTGCAATACTCACACTGCGATGCCGCGACACACCGTAACGAATCACGATGGGATAGGCCACCAGTGTATGCGATGCATACATACTTGCCAGTAGGACAGAGGTCAGTACCCCGTACTTCAACAAAGCTATATTCGTTACCAAGCCTATGCCTATGGGCACAATAAAAGCCAAGAGCCCCAGAACAAGCGCTTTGCCCCGGTTCTGTTTGAAGTCCCCCATATTCATTTCCAGACCGGCAAGGAACATGATGTAATACAAGCCTACTTTGCCGAAAAGCTCAAAACTGCTGTCACGCACCAAGATATTGAAACCATGCTCCCCAATGACAAGCCCCGCCAGTATCATTCCGATAATGTGCGGAATACGAAGCTTATTCAACAATATGGGAGCAAACAATATAATGAGGAGTACAAGGAGGAATATCCATGTAGGGTCGGTGATGGGAAGTTTCAAGCTGAAGTCAAACCAATCCATAGGCTATAAGTTTTAGGTTTTGAATGCAAAATAACGAAAAACTTTTCACTTTATGCGGTGTTATACAGCATTTTGTTATAAATTTGCGACCAATTCTATCTTTTTAGAGATAGTATTTCACTTTTTTATAAACTTAATTTAAAACAAAAGAAAAATGAAAGTAGCTATTGTTGGAGCAAGCGGAGCCGTGGGACAAGAGTTCCTGCGAGTGCTCGATGAAAGGAATTTCCCGTTGGACGAGTTAGTATTGTTCGGTTCTAAACGCAGCGCCGGCACTAAATACACCTTCCGCGGTAAACAGATCGAGGTTAAACTCTTGCAACACAACGATGACTTTAAAGGGGTTGACATCGCTTTCACTTCCGCAGGCGCAGGCACCTCTAAAGAATTTGCCGAAACCATTACCAAGTACGGAGCAGTGATGATTGACAATTCCAGCGCTTTCCGTATGGACGCCGATGTACCTTTGGTAGTGCCCGAAGTGAATGCCGCCGACGCCAAAGACCGTCCTCGCGGCATCATCGCCAACCCTAACTGTACTACTATCCAAATGGTAGTGGCACTGAAAGCCATCGAACAGCTTTCTCATATAAAAACCGTACACGTATCCACGTATCAGGCTGCCAGCGGTGCAGGCGCCGCTGCTATGGATGAGTTGTACGAGCAGTACCGCCAGGTATTGGCAGGCGAACCCGTAACCGTTGAGAAATTCGCTTACCAGCTGGCATTCAACCTCATTCCGCAAATCGACGTATTCACCGAAAACGGCTATACCAAAGAGGAGATGAAGATGTTCAACGAGACCCGTAAGATTATGCACTCTGACGTAAAAGTCAGTGCTACCTGCGTACGTGTTCCCGCTCTCCGCTCCCACTCCGAAAGCATCTGGGTAGAAACCGAGCGTCCCATCTCCATCGAAGAAGCCCGCGAAGCATTTGCCAAAGGCGACGGACTGGTGTTGATGGACAACCCGGCAGAAAACTGCCGGACTAATAGAGAAAATCACTTCCGGACGAGTCTCAATAATAGTTTTCTGGATATTCCTAACTACGGTATTTACATTATTACGCCTGAAATCCTCGACATTCTTAAATTTATCCTTCCCATATTTTTGAAATTCCGCACCATCATTCATTGTCTCAGAAGCTTCCAATGACGGATAGAAATAATCATCCATGTGAATGCCGTCAACGTCATACTTGGTAATAATTTCCTTGACAATATTTACAATCCGTTCCTGAACTTCCGGCAAAGCAGGATTATAAACTCTGATTTTCTCATAATCCTTAACCAGTTCCATGGGTATTTTGGCATCCAGTTTTGGGAAAGCAGCATTCTTATTTGCACGCGTAGCTATACGGTATGGATTTAACCAAGCATGAAACTGGATACCTCGCTTATGAGCTTCCTCAACAAGAAATCCTAAAACATCATAATCGGGTCTTACCCCTGCACTTCCTGTAATATACTTACTCCAAGGCTCATATTCCGATTCATAAAATGCATCTGCCATACCTCTGATTTGGAAAAATACCGCATTCATGTTATACCCGACCAATAAATCCAGATAATCTGTATACAACTTTTTCTGAACATCGGCATCATACTTTTCCATAGGCCAATCGAGCCCCCATACCGTAGCTATCCATACTCCTCTCAGTTCCTTTCCGGGCAGAACAGACGAAGAGGTCTGACCTTCTCCCTGAGAATGGCTACCATCATCCAAAATGCCTTCATCGTCTTTACTACATGCTGCGACCAGCACAAGTAAAATGATTATATATATATATTTCAAATGTTTCATCCTTAAATTTCTAATAAGAAAACCGCCTGATAATTTTAAAATAGACGGCTTTCAAGTTGACAATATAAAAATTCAATTTAAATGTAGAAAATCAGCATATTATTCCTCGTCCTGCTTAATAGGGAACTCGCATATTACAAATCCTGATCCTGTGCGTGATGCAAACACACAAAGCTTGGCATCTTTCCCGTTCTCATCTTTCTCTATATAATAATCTGTCTGCGCCAGGGCGTTTCCATTTCCACTTCCACCTAATTTAAATTGGTACAAAGGATTGTGATTGTCTCCTTCGTCAAATTTCCGCAAAGCCTCTTCTATGGTAGCTCCTTTGCTCAAATCATAAATTTCCAAAGCAATGGTTGCAGTAGATGCACTACCCTGACCAGCGGTACAAACCAACAGATAACGCTCCTCATTAAAATTGATTATCCTTTGGAGCCACAGCCTCTCCTTTTTATGCTCGACGCATATATTTCGCCTACAGACTCATTGACCAATGTTACAGGAATTCTGACACCCGACCATAAATACAGGTCTGTATTTCCCACTCTATATACATTGGTCACCATCGTAGCATCAGATTTTGACGGTAATATTCTTTAATGGCAGTGGCATCAACTGTTTTATAGCCGCTTACGGGTATTCTTAGAAAATCAGTAGCTGCATTATCACCAAAGAATATAAATCCGTTACCATTCTCATCTATATTATAAGAGGCATTATCACCATGTCTGTTTCCTGCTCCGGAGATACTTCCAACATTAATATTGGCTATCGTTTCCGGTTGGGAATCCGGTGTTTCCCAATGATAAATCTTAAGAGGAGAAGCTTTGGACCCGACAAACTTGAAAGATATACATGACCATTACTCAACGCACCCATGTTATAAGAGAAAGTACCACCGCTAACTCCAGTCAAATCCAGCAGAATCGGGTTGATTTCCCCCTTCTTCAAATCCGATACTTTAAGAAGATGAGGTTGTGTAGCTCTGCTGACAACCAATACATGTTCGCCATCATAAGAAGCACAACGGGTAGATGCCGCATCGGCATAATCACTATAAATGTTATCTCCTGAAAAAATTATATACAGTAGGCTTTTCAAAATCAGCCCCATACACAGGAACTCTTTTCCGGACTTTAACAAAATATTCCTTATACCTCTTATTATTTACAATCCGAAGTATCAAAGTCTTGTCGGAAGTTTCCTCATCCATTGAGAAATCCATGACCGGAGTCTGAAGCTCCGCGCCCTCCGAAAGTTCCGCCTCAAAGCTCAAAGCTGAAAAATTAGTTTCAACATCCAAACGGGGAAAATTAATTGTCTTATTGGCTTCATCAATTGTTCCTTCCACCACAGTTTTCCCGTCTGCCCCGGCATTAACTATCTTTATTGCTAAAAGCTCCGTATCATAAGGTGCTATATGGCTTTTTAGGATAATCCTCCTCACAAGAGACAAGACTAATACCAAGCAATACAGCCATAAATCCTAAACTTTTTTATTAATTTATACATAATCTCATGTTTTAATTAAAAACCATTGTTAACTCACGGATGTATCCGTCAATTCAAACTTGCCGGCCATCCCTCCGTTTGAGTAAGTGTATATCCTCTACTCTTATAATCTTCAATCTGATTAATTCCGATAGGTGAGAGATATGGGTTTACATTAGGCACATTCAAGAAGGGCAGTCGTCCTTTATTCTGTTCCGGATAGAAAAATCCTTTCATAGCAGCAGCATTAGTGCCATCATAAACGGTCAGACTTCCATCCTTGCCCATAACCCTGATTTTCCCGCTATTCTCTGATTTCAGTTCTTCAAGCCTCATCCTTGAAATTTACCCAAGTACCTACCAGCAAATCCTGATTTCTATCGGTATCCATGTACTCCAATTTTTTCCAACGTCTCAAATCGACGATACGTGAGAATTCAAAAGCAAATTCCATTCTTCTTTCCCGTCTGATTTCCCAAAGTAACGGAGATACGGTGACATCTCTACCCGGATCATCAGGCAGAGCATCTAACTTCATGTCTGCTGTCCTGACAACACCCAACGCTTTTGCTTCCTCTGCAATCGGTCTGTTACGGATCTTGTTAATAGACTCATCTATATCAGTCTGGACAACCGCCGGTCCTCCCAATGTAGCAAGTTCCGCTTTAGCCTCAATCCAATTCAATAAAACTTCAGCATAGCGGATTACCGGATAGCCAGTCACATTCTTTTCACCCTGAAATTCCGGAGCCGGAGAACCGCCTTTTTCAATATACTCCAATGCACTCCGAGGGATAAACTTAGTTACATACAAATAACAGCTTTTAGCTCTGGGAGTCGGCTTATTGTAAAAACTTGCCTCAAATCTGGCATCTCTTGTCTTTATCAGGTTACTTAAAGTAAAATCGGCTGCATTGGCAACTGCAGAAGTTTGCCAGTCCTTACCATCCGTACAGATAAACGCCTTAATCAAATCCAAATTCGGACCGACATCGGTAGGGTCATTCATGTTACAAGTCGATGCTATGGAATGAGTCACACCCTTATCCGCATCATAGGTACGATACAGGATACAGTCTTTCGTACTTTTCGTCGACCCGAATAAAGAGCGGAAATCAGTCACAATATCATATTTTCCACTGCTCATCACCAAGTCAGCCGCAGCAATAGCCTGCTCAAAAAATTTCTTCGCACGTTCGTCATTCTTATAATAATATTTTTGCCAACTTGCTTCAAACAATGCCCATCTCGAAACAAAAGCAGCCACCACATAACGGTTCACATATTGTGCATCCCCGTCATCCAAACGGACATTCTTCATGGCAAAATCAAAATCATCATAAACGGCATCCATCACTTCATTTCTCGGAGTACGATCCTTATACAAGGCATCCTTATCCGTATTCAACACCTCTGTATCGTAATAAGGGACATCACCAAAAACATTGACCAGACGAGCATACTCCATCCCTCTGAAGAAGCGGCCTATTCCCATCCAATGATTGTATTGTTCTTCGGTCAGAATATCCTTCATTCTGGCAGACACACGATCAAGCATGACATTCGCTTTCCTTATCCAAGCAAAATTCCATGTCGGACCGGTAAATTCGCTCTGCCACATCATATCCAGACTCGTTGAGCCTTTTTGATGTAGGGACAGTCCGTCCAAACTGCGTTTGGGTGGACAATCTCACTGCATCATCATTAAAAGTATAATTTGCATTAGGAGCATACGTCGTTTCATACTTCAATCCATATCCTACAAAGAAGTTGGTATAAAAGGCATTGGCATACAAACGTACCCTATCCTCACTGGTCCAGTAAGCATCATCTTCCGATGTAGTCAATGAAGGACGGTCCAGCACATCATTACAATTCGTAAACAGGAAGATGATTCCGGTTAAAATCATATATATTTTAAATCTCATAATTACTCTTTTTTAGAAGGTTAATTGAACGCCACATGATAAAGTCTTGAAAACAGGTGTGCCCATACCCGTACGTCCCAAGTTATAGTTTGAGTCAGACCTGAACATCGAATAACCTGAGATAGCCTCCGGGTCGATAGGCAATCCGTTCAGCTTGTCAAATGTAAAGAAGTTCTCTAATGACATATAGAGTCTGGCCTTGGATATATACACTTTTGAAAGAAGATTCTCCGGGAAAGTATATCCCAACGTTATATTCTTGATTCTCAGGTAAGACATATCCAGCAAATAACGTGACTGTTTCTGCATACTGAAACCAGTATTGCTTCCACCCAAATTCCATGCTCTCGGATAAAATGCATCCGTACGCTCTTCTGTCCAATAATCGGTTGTGAAGGTTTTGGGAAGAGCACCCGCGTTGGCATTATATCCGGGAATAGCCAACTGACCGCTACCGCAAATCTGACGCTTGCCGATGCCTTGGAAGAAGATTGAAAATCAATCCCCTTTATAATCCGCTCCCAAACGGAAGCTATACTCATAGCGAGGAGTAGAATTGCCAATCACAGTCTGGTCACCGGGATTACCATTCGTACCTGTTCCCGGTGTGATATAACCGTCTCCGTCCAAATCCACGAATTTAACGTCACCCGGTGCAAAAATCAATTTGTTATTGTCTTCATAATGTACCTGATACACCGGATATGGGGAAGATTGTTTATTGGTAGTATGCGCTGTTCCGTTATAAATGACAGTAATTTTTCTATTTGTCCGTCTGCTCCGTAAACAAAGTCCTCTTTTTGAAACAATCTATCTGTCACAAAACCATAAATATCGCCATATCGTCTTCCGGTAGAATAGGTTGTCCCTAATTTGCGGTCTTCCCATGGAGTCAGATAATCCGCGCCTTTGGTTATATAGGTAGTTGCATCGGAAATAGAAGCCATAACATTAATTCCCAATCCATTGGAAAAACGATGGGTAAAATCAGCCGACAACTCCCAACCTTTGGTTCTCAAACTACCGTAATTACCTTTAGGAGCTGTAGCACCAAGTGTCACCGGCAAGCTTTCTCCTTCAATAATCATGTTTTTCGTATCCCGACGATACCAATCGAAAGTTACTCCGAATTTATTCTTAAAGAAACGCAGGTCTACTCCAAAATCCAAAGTCTCAATCTCTTGCCAACTGATATCACTGTCCACTAACGAAGGAGTACCGTACAAAGGCATCTTATTACCGCTTCCGTCCAGCCATGACGATTGGCCGTCAGCCAATATGGCTTTTTTGTACAAGGTATTGGATACCGTCTGGTCACCAATACTACCCCATGAAGCCCTAAACTTACCAAAGCTCAAAATATTTTCAACCGGTTTCATGAAACTCTCATTGGTAAACACCCAACCGGCAGAAAAAGAAGGGAACCAACGCCACTGCAAATTCTTCGGAAATTTAGATGAACCATCCCTACGTATATTAGCTTCTAAGAAATATCTGTCTTCGAAAGAATAATTCAGACGTCCGAAGAAACCTAATTGAGCTTCCCAATTGCGGTCTCCTTCAATGAACTGGTCACCGGATGCCAATGGAAATTGCGGGTTTGTCAAATCAATAAGATTTGTTTTCCACCCTTTATGCGAACTCCATTTACTGGTAACCCTGTTCATACCTACCATAAACTTAAAGGCATGCTCTTTTTCAGCTCCCAATTGCAGGTTATAGGTGGTATAAATATTAAACGTATTATTATCTACCGATTTATTCTGATAGCCGACCTGACTAGCTCCCGGGCCCGAACTGTTATAATATTTTTCTACAGGGAAACGGTATGCCGGCATGCCTCCCGTGTCTACTCTTTCGCCTTGTTCATTGACAAAGACCTGACTGCCGTTCTCTATCCACGCCGTAGGCGCATACCATGTAGCACCGGCCTCGTATTGGGTTACAGACGAATTTGTTTCCGAAGTTTGTCTGTCGTAAGTATAATCAAATTTAACATCCCAATTCTTCGTAATATTCAATGTAAAACCCAGGTTAACGTTATAATATTTATTTTGCAGATTATCTGTATTTGATGCAGCCATTTCATACGACGGCTCTTTCAAAGGATTGCCATGTTCTGTCACTCCCATCGGAAACAATGGGCTCCAACGATACATATACAACCAAGGGTCAGCAGAAGTATTACCAATACCCGGATAACGTTTATTACGGTCGGAATAGATAGAACTGGCTCTCACTGTAAGATATTTATTCAATTCCGATGTTACACTGACCGATGCATTATATCGTTTAAAGTCGTCCTTCTTGGCAGTCTTGGACATACCACTCTGATCCAAATACCCCAATCCTATATTATAGCTGGTCTTGCCGCTTTTACCATTTACCGATAAATTATGGCTCATGGTCGGAGCCCAGTTCCTGACCATAGCTTTAGCCGCATCATAAAAGTCTATATCCATATTTATCTTTTCCGTCATAATACCAGTCACGGCCATATACTACCGGATCATTCCATTTTACCTTTCCTCCATACTGTTTCTGCCATTCTATGGCTTTCTCCAGGCTTTCGGGACTAATACGCCAAAAGCCACCCGCCGGCATCGGTTCTCCTCTGTTTATTTGAGCATCCAATGTGTACTGCAAGGCTTCAATTCCACCAATTTCAATGCTTTTGGCAGGATCTTGCCAAGAAAAGTTATTGGAATAGCTAACTTCAAATTTATCTGTTTGCGCTCCCGATTTAGTTGTTATCAAAATAACGCCAAACGCAGCTTTTGAACCATAAATAGAAGATGAAGCTGCATCTTTCAATACGGAAATAGACTGGACATCGTTGGGATTAACCATCTGAATACTTGGAATTTCCACGTTATCCAACAAAATAAGCGGAGTATTATTTCCCGAAATGGATCCAATTTGACCGCGAATTTTAATCAAAGGGTCCGAACCGATTTCTCCCGTTGGAATTGTAATATTAACACCCGGCACTGAGCCTTGAAGTCCACGACCGATATCCGCAATAGGACGACTGTCCAATGTTTTATTTACGTCGACTGTTGCAACTGCACCTGTTAAATTAGCTTTCTTTTTTGAGTTCCATAACCCACCACAACAACTTCCGAAAGTAACTCGCTATCCTCTTTTAAAACAACCTTTACCGTCTTGGTTGCTTTTACCTCTTGAGTTTGATAACCAACGAAAGAGATTTGTAAGGTTGAACCCGGCTTTACATTCAATGTAAACTTTCCGTTAATATCAGTTATTCCACCATTTGTCGTACCTTTCTCTACCACACTAGCTCCGATAACCGGTTCTCCGTTTACATCTACAACCAAACCATTGACTATTTGAGTTTGCAACTGTTCTGTCACTCTCAAAGAACCGTCAATGGTAGTCTGAGTAGCTATCACATTTCCACTGCTTAATAGCAAGGTGCTGATTGCTACTACCGTGAGGATCTTTTTATTAGACAATCCTCTTTTTTCTGCAATCTTCATTCATAAGTGATTGATGATTTTGTTAATTAAAAATAGTTTTTTCCAAAAAAATGGTAAGATAGAAATTAATAAGAGTAGGATAGAATCACCCAAACTCTTGTGTTTTCACTTTTCCATAGGCATTTCTCAATTTAAGGGTTCATAAATGGTATGTTGTATCTCCTTTCTCTCTAAAATTCCAAGTCCACCGGGAACTTAGACAAAACGTTTTATTTACAATAATGGCATCAGGAAATATTAAATGCTTGAATAGCAGTTTCTTTTATTTTCTTTCGTATCAGTTAACCTCTACGATTGCAAGTAGTAATTCGTTAAACCTTGGTTGCCCTTTCGTTAGACCATGGTTATCCTTTCGTTAAACCCAGGTCTAACGAAAGGGCAACCAAGGTCTAACGAATTAAAAAATAGACAATCAACTGCTTATTTATAACAGATGCACAAATAGTTATCAGCTTACAACTATTTTATTTAAAAGACTGTTCGTTATGGGGAATACCATCTATGTAGTAAACTTTTCGAAGAATTATCACAGGAATATTAAAAAAAGCTATATATTTGTATTCAATTCTAAAACTAACTACCTATGAAACTAATTGCAGAAAGTGGTTCTACGAGAACAGAATGGGCGTTGGTTGAAGACAATCACCTGATACAACGTGTTTTTACAGAGGGACTTAATCCTTTTCTTCCAAACGCGAAGAGAGATCAGCCGAAGTGTGCGGTTAGGTTTACCCGAAACTTTTTTCAAAAGAAAACTGGAGCAAGTCTATTATTATGGTGCCGGTTGTACTTCTTATGAAAAAAAGAATATATTGGGTGCATCCTTAGTAGCACAATTCAAGACCCCTATTCAGGTTGAAAGTGACCTGCTTGCAGCGGCACGCGGTCTGTTTAAATGTGAAGCCGGCATTGCCTGTATCTTGGGGACAGGCTCTAATTCATGCTTTTATGATGGGAAAATAGTAGTCAAGAACGTCAAGGTAGGTGGTTATATCCTGGGCGATGAAGGCAGTGGAGCTGTATTAGGCAAAATGTTTCTGTCTGATGTGTTAAAAGGCTTTAGGCACCTAAGGATGTAATGGCCGATTTTTTGAAAAATTTCGTATCAGTCCTGATGAAGTGATGGAATCGGTATATAACCGTCCTTTCCCAAACCGTTTCCCTCTCAACAATTTCTTACTTCTTGGCAGACTACACAAACGATGACTATGTCTTTGAGCTGATAACTAATAATTTAAGAGGATTTTTCACTCGTAATGTCTGTCAGTACGACTATAAGAATTATCCCATTAGATTTGTTGGTTCATTGGCCTATAGCTATGCGGACATCTTAAGAGAAGTTGCCGGTGAATTTGGAATTGAACTGGACGTAATTGAAGAAACTCCAATGAATGGACTGATAGAATTTCATTCTTTGAATATAGAAGAGCCTTAAACCATTTATATAATAATGTATATAGGAAAAAGAATTTGCAAATTTTAAAGTATAAGACTAAAAAAAGCAAATATATGTTCTTGATATTGAATAATAATATATCTTTGTTCCGTATGAAGTATGCAAGTTCTTCATCACCCTTTGTTAATAATAGAATTTATCTCTTAAAGCAATCGATAAAGTTAATAAATTGACTGATAATCAATATATACCAAGTTCCCGGTGGACTTAGAATTTTAGAGAGAAAAGAGATACAACATACCATTTATGAACCCTTAAATTGAAAAAATGCCTATGAAGCAATGAAGAAACTTAGAGGATATACAGTTCATTTTACCTCTTAATCCTCCCTTTTTTTACCTAACTGAAAAACTATTTTTATTAACAACAAAATCATCAATCACTTATGAATGAAGATCGCAAAAAAAGAGGAATTAAAAATCATAAAATCCTCATGACAGTAGCTATCTGCGCACTGTTTCTTGGCAGCGGTAACACTTTTGCTGCCCGGTCTGCTTCCCATGAAAATCATGGTATAACCGAACAGATGCAATCTGTCGCTGTAAACGTATTAGTAGTAGATGCCCAAGGCGAGCCTATCATTGGCGCCAACGTTGTAGAAAAAGGTACTACCAATGGCGGCATTACGGACATCAATGGAAAAATCAGAATGAATGTTAAAGCAGGAGCACTTTTACAGATTTCTTTTTGTAGGGTATACCACTCAAGAAATAAAGGCCACTCTAATCTACGGGTAGTGTTGAAAGACGACACTGAATTATTGGATGAAGTAGTAGTCGTAGGTTACGGCTCACAGAAAAAAAAGAGAACCTGACAGGAGCAGTCGCTTCCGTTAACGTGAATCAGACATTGGAAGGACGTCCTATTGCCGATATCGGTCGTGGTTTGCAAGGTACCACTCGGGCTTGTCCATCCAAGTACCAAGCGGCGAAGTCGGTTCTGACCCGATTATTAAGATACGCGGACAAATCGGTTCCATCGAAGGAGAAGCTACACCTTTGATTTTGCTCGACAACGTAGAAATACCTTCTATCCAAATGGTCAATCCCGATGATATAGAAAGCATTTCTGTACTGAAAGATGCTGCATCTGCTTCTATTTACGGTGCGAAAGCAGCATTCGGCGTAGTATTGATTACAACGAAAAAAGGCGCCAAGAGTGATAGGGTCAATGTTTCTTATCAGGGCAATCTCTCTTTCCAAAACATGGCAAAAGAGATGAAAATGGGACAGTTCAATGCTTTGGAATACAGCGTAGAAGCAATGAAGCGCTCCGGAAAAACAGTCACCGGCGGTATTTCATTCTTTATGACAGAATCCGGATTGGAGCGTGCCCGCGAATGGCAAAACAAATATGGCGGCAAGTTAGGTCCCGACGACCCTTATGTATATGGGCGAGACTGGTATGTGGATGCCAATGGACGAAATATCGGTCTGAGAACTTTCGACCCGTATGATTATATGATACGCGAATGGGCACCGACTCACTCACACAACGTTTCAATCAACGGCAAAAGTGGCAAGACAACTTACAACATCGGCTTAGGCTATCTGCATCAGAACGGTATGATGAAGCCTGCCAAGAAAGACGATTTTACACGCTACAACGCATCCGTACGTTTAAGCACCGAAATCAACAAATACCTGACTATACGTGCGGGTTCTATCTTCTCCTCACGTGACAAGAGATACCCTTATTCTACCTCATCCACTACTGCCGACCCGTGGCTGTACTTGTATCGCTGGGGTCCTAACATGCCGTTAGGTGTCAATGAAGACGGAAACGACTTGCGCAGTCCGTGGTCTGAAACAAAACAAGCCAATACAGCTTCACAAGTAGATAATTACCTCAACATAAGCTTGGGTACAACCGTAAATGTGACCAAAGACTGGAAATTTGATTTTGACTATACATATGCCAACGAAACAGGAGTTATCAAGAAACCCGGAACACGATATAGCGCAGCAAACGCATGGAGTGCCGGTGTGCCGAGAACCGATGCCAACGGCAATCAGATTTATGTAAACAACTTGGGACAACAAGTAGACGCAGCAGCCGAAGGTGCAATGCCCGCATACAAACTTCCGTATGAAGAATATACTCCCCATAGTTCAAATCCCGACCATATCTACAGAAAATCTTCGGGAGCACGTCGCCATACCTTCAATGCAACAACCGATTACAACTGGCAAATAAACGACGATAACAACTTCAAGTTTCTGCTTGGTATGAACCTGGTGACTTATGACTATGAAGACAACTGGTCACAAATTACAGATTTGACAGATATCACCAACCCGCAGTTTGACCTCGCAGTTGGCACTCAGACCGCAAGCGGAAACCAAAAATGGGAAGGTCAAATGGATTACTTCGGTCGTATCAACTATAATTACAAAGAAAAGTACCTGTTGGAAGCCAATTTACGTTATGACGGTACATCCAAGTTCCCCTCTGGTATGAAATGGCGTTGGTTCCCTTCATTCTCAGCCGGTTGGCGCTTAAGTGAAGAAGCTTTTATGGAATGGGCAAAACCCGCATTGAACTCATTGAAGCTTCGCGGTTCATGGGGTATCATTGGCGACCAAACCGTAGATAACGGCTTGTATGTGTCTTCTCTCGGCACAGGACAAGTAAACTGGCTGGGTGCCGATGGACAGAAATTATTCTATCGCGGTACTCCTTCTGCCGTTGCTTCTTCTATTACATGGCAGGACATAGCCACACTCGACTTGGGATTTGATGCGCGTTTCTTCCACGGCGATTTCGGCGTAACATTCGACTGGTATCAACGCGATACACGTAATATGATTGTACCGGGTTCGGGCATTGCCTATACATTCGGTGCAGCCGCTCCCAAAGGTAACTACGGTTCTTTAAGAACACGCGGCTGGGAAGTTTCATTGGATTACAACCACCGTTTCAACAACGGATTAGGCATTAATGCCATGTTCACGTTGTCTGATGCCCAAACTGAAATTACAGAATACAGTGATACGCGTTTAATCAGCGATTATTATGTAGGCAAGAAATATGGCGAAATATGGGGCTACAGAACAGAACGTTTGTATCAGAAAGATGATTTCGTATATGACAATAACGGCGAACTGGTTACTGTATGGGCTTTGAACGGAAAAAAGAAGTAGCAGCAGGAACTCCGGGTGCTAAAGAAATGAACAAACTGAAAGACCCGAACGGAGTATATCAGGACTTCCTGCAATCCGGTGACTTCAAATTTGGTCCGGGCGACGTAAAATATGCCGACTTGAATGGAGACGGAAAACTGGGTAATGGCGCCGGCACTGTAGAAGACCCGGGCGATAAGGAAATAATTGGTAATGAAACACCGAGATTTGAATACGGTATCCGTCTGGGCGCAGATTATAAAGGCTTTGACTTTTCTATCTTTATGCAAGGTGTAGGCAAACGTCAGATATGGGGTAACGGTTTCCTTGCCATTCCCGGTTATAATACTGCCGACGGTGCTATTCCTGACGCTATCGCAAGTGACTACTGGACTGAAGAGAACACAGGAGCATTCTATGCACGCCCATGGAACCAATCCGGCTCGAACGATGCTTACAACTATTACAAACAGTCACGCTATCTGCTGGATATGTCTTATTTCCGCATCAAGAATATCACATTAGGTTATTCTCTTCCGGAAAATATCATAAAGAAAGTACGCATGCAAAAGGCACGCATCTATCTGGCGCTGGAAAACTTCTTTACATTTGACAACCTGAACGGACTTCCTATTGATCCGGAAGCAATCTCAGGTTATTCCATGTTCAATACAGAGAACTACAACAGTGGCCGTACAGGTGTAGGAACCCCGACTTTCAAGAGTGTGTCAGTAGGTGTACAATTGAACTTCTAATAAACTGAATTATATGAAAAAATATATATTTGTCTTTACTTTCTGCCGCAACCTTTATGACAAGCGGGTGCGACTCTATCCTGGAACGTCCGGAATTGACAAAGCCACTGGACGAAACGTATGGAAAGACAGATAACGAATACCGACTCTATGTCAACGAAGCATACCCCGTTTATTTTGTGGGTTACAACAATAGCTGGGGCAGCGCATACGCTCCTTTGAGAGGATACAATTTTTCTGATGACAATGCTTCATCCGGAAAACAGACCTCTTTTGAGAATACCGTTCCCACCAGCCGCGGAAGTTACAACACCAGTGACCTCGCCAACTCCTGGATTTCCCAATACGCAGCCGGCAACTGGAACTTTGCCTGGGTACGCAAATGGAATATAATGATTGACAAACTGGAGAAGTATAAAAGTGCGCTGGAAGAAGAAACCTATAACCACTGGATGGGAGTAGCCCGATTCTTCCGTGGATTTGAATACTGCCGTCTGGTAGAAACTTTTGGTGATGTACCCTATTATGGAAAATCCATTAGCGATGCAGATACCGATGAAATGTATAAAGACCGCACGCCACGCAACGAAGTCATGGAACATGTGTACAATGACTTTGACTTTGCATTAAATAATATCCGTGAAAATGACAACCCAATATCTGAACAGATTTATTGCAGCCGGTTTCGTCAGCAGACTGATGTTGTTCGAAGGAACTTGGCAGAAATATCATAAGAACGATACTGAACTTGCAAAGAAGTATCTGACTATGGCCAAGGAAGCAGGAGACAAGGTATTAGGAAACAGCCAATGGCAGATTTCCGGTGATTTCAAAAAGTCTGTTCGGCTCAACAGACCTAAGCGGCAACAAAGAGGTACTGATGTACAGACACTATGATGCCGGAGTCAACGTAACTCACTGTGTGGCTTCTTACTCTAACGGTACGGAAAGCCAAGGTGGCGCAACATTGGCATTAGCCAAATCATTCATCTGCAATGACGGTAAGGTGTACAAAAAATCAACTGTTGCTGGAGCAGACGAACTTGATGTCAAGAACATGGCCAAAACCCGTGACCCGCGTTTTGAAGCTACATTCTGGGATGAACCTCGTATCCAGGCAGGTACCTTGCTTTATAGCTGGAAATTCATTGACCGTGTAGGCCCGACCTATTTTGGCAAGACTTATCCTCCTCAATATAAAAGTATAACTAATACCAATGATTATCCGGTAATGCGACTGGCAGAGGTCATGTTAAACTGGCTGGAGGCCAAAGCCGAACTGGCTTTGATGGGCGGTGACCCTATCATTCAAGATGACATCGAAAAAACAATCAACCAAATCCGCAAGCGTCCTCTCGATGAAACGGCAATAAAAAAAGGCTTGCAACAAACCGCACCTATGATGTTAAGTGACATCACTGCCGACTTCGACCCGGATAGAGATAAAGGCAATTTGGTAGCAGGAGATTACGAAGTAGATCCGCTGATTTGGGAAATCCGCCGCGAACGCCGCATGGAGTTTGTATACGAGCACTCCCGTTTGCTTGATTTGAAACGTTGGAAGAAACTGCATTATATGAACAACAAAACATATCCGGACACAATGCTCGGCTTATGGGTGAACCTTGCGGAAGAACTGCCCAATTATCTTGAAGAAGACAACATAGGCATCACCACCGTAGCAGTTCCCGATGGTAACGGATATAAATACATAGTCTATGACGGAACCAACGCCGATGAAATGACAGGTTTCTATGTACCGGAAGCAGCCGAAGCAAGAGACGATTTCAGCGATCGTTCATATCTGGCTCCGGTAGGAGAAGCTCAAATCAACGAGTACAATGCTAAGGGATATAAATTGACACAAACCGTTCTCTGGTAACAGAAAAAGCATAACTCACAACAAGGATACTGGACCGCCCCAATCCGAACGGACACTACGTGGACGGCCCGATACTGGACATGAAATATAAATCCGGTGTAGGTTGGCTGCCGATTCCCGTGGTGCACGGCATGACGCTGGGCGAACTGGGCCTGATGGTAAACGGCGAACGCTGGTTGCCGGCGTCACGCACTTGCGACCTGACCGTCATTCCCTGCAAGAACTATACGCACCGGACCCTATACAAGCTGCCGATTCCCCCGTCCCCCAATCTGCCGAACATGAAGTCCATCTATCTGTACCCCTCGACCTGCTATTTCGAGGCCACTCCGGTCAGTCTGGGAAGAGGAACCGACCTCCCCTTCCAGGTCTACGGGCATCCCAACATGACGGGCTACAGCTACAGCTTCACCCCGCGCAGTGTTCCCGGAGCCAAGAATCCGCCCCAGTTGGGCAAGCTTTGCCACGGCGTGAACCTGAGCAACATGAGCGACGAGGAAATCTGGAAACGCGGTATTGACCTGAGTTACGTGATAGACGCTTACCGGAATCTGAACATGGACGACCACTTCTTCCGTTCCTTCTTCGAGCTGTTGATAGGCACCGACTACGTGCGCAAAATGATAAAGGAAGGGAAAAGCGCCGAAGAAATCAAGGCAAGATGGAAAGACGACGTAGAGAAATTCAAGGTACAGCGCAAGCCCTACCTGCTCTACGAAGAATAAAGACATGTACAATTCACTATTTACAATGTACAATTTCAGAGAAGGTACAATTCAAAAGTAAATGGGAAGGTACAACAGTTTATACTAAAGAAACGCCGCATGGCAAATTGTAAATTGTAAATGAACAAATTGTAAATAAACATTATGACTCCACTATCCGTAATCATCACCATAGCCGCCTACTTCGCGATACTGTTCACGGTATCCTATATTGCAGGAAGGAAGGCAGACAACGCCGGCTTCTTTGTGGGTAACCGCAAGTCATCCTGGTATGTCGTGGCGTTCGCCATGGTCGGTTCCGCCATTTCAGGTGTGACCTATGTATCCGTACCCGGCATGGTTGCCGCCAGCAGCTTCGGCTATCTGCAAATGGTGTTGGGCTTCATTGCCGGACAGCTCATCATAGCCTATCTGCTGGTACCGCTATTCTACAAAATGAACCTGGTATCCATCTACGAATATCTGGAGAACCGTTTCGGCATGTCTTCCTACCGCACGGGTGCCTGGTTCTTCTTCATCTCCAAAATGCTCGGTGCCGCTGTCCGTCTGTTCCTCGTATGCCTGACGTTGCAACTGCTGGTATTCGAACCTTTCGGACTGCCTTTCCTACTGAACGTGGCCATCACGGTGGCACTGGTCTGGTTGTACACTTTCCAGGGTGGCGTAAAGTCTCTTATCTGGACAGACTCTCTGAAGACATTCTGCTTGGTGGTGTCGGTCGTACTCTGCATCTGGTATATCGCTTCCGACCTCAATCTGTCATTTACCGGTATGGTAAGCACCATTGCCGACAGTGACATGTCCCGCATCTTCTTCTTCGACGATGTGAACAGCAAGCAGTACTTCTTCAAGCAGTTCCTCGCCGGTGCCTTCACCATGATTGCCATGACCGGGCTGGATCAGGACATGATGCAGCGCAACCTGAGCTGCAAGAACTTCAAGGACTCACAGAAGAACATGATTACCAGTGTCATTTCGCAGTTCTTCGTCATCCTGCTTTTCCTGATGCTGGGCGTGCTGCTCTACATCTTTGCAGCCAACCAGCAGATTGCGGTGGAGAAGAGTGACGAACTGTTCCCGCTGATTGCCACCGGCAACTATTTCCCTGCCATTGTGGGCATACTGTTCATCATCGGCCTGATTTCTTCTGCCTATTCAGCCGCAGGCTCGGCACTCACCGCGCTGACCACTTCCTTCACCGTAGACATTCTGGGAACGAAAGGCAAGTCGGAAGAGACGGTTGTGAAGATGCGCAAGAAAGTGCACATCGGCATGGCGGTTGTCATGGGAATCACCATTTTCGTATTCAATCTTCTCAACAACACCAGTGTCATCGACGCTGTATATATTCTGGCAAGCTATACCTACGGTCCTATCTTGGGTCTGTTTGCTTTCGGCATTTTCATGAAACAACAAGTGCGTGACAAGTACATCCCGTTAGTTGCCATCGCCTCCCCGGTTCTCTGCTTCATTCTGCAGAAGAATTCCGAAGTCTGGTTCGGAGGTTATCAATTCAGCTACGAGTTGCTGATTTTCAATGCACTGTTCACTTTCATCGGTCTCTGTCTGTTGATTAGGAAAGATAAAAAGAACAATTAACTTAATACATCATCTATGAATGTAAGACGTCAGTTTTTACTTAGTCTGCTTGCCGCCTCCCTCTTCCCCCACGCGGGAGGCGCGCAAGGACTTCCGACGGATGTCCGCCAGGCAATCGGGAAATTCTTGGATACCACCGCACGAAAAGAAGTTTCCGTAGGACGTATCAGCATCGACTCAGTGGCCGTGGAAGGAAATACACTGCAACTGTTTGCCAACATGAACTGTGCCTATATTCCTTTCCGTGAGGACAATGTGGCCGAAATCTACCAAGGCGTAAGCGCCCTGCTGCCGGTGGAGTTTGCCAAATACAAGCTGCAAATCCGTACCAACAAGCGCAGTATCGAAGAACTGGTTCCCCAAGCCCTGCGCAGTAAAAAAGACAAAAAGACGAAGACATTCAGCCCCGTCGCTTCCAAGCCTCTGGTTACCGAAGTTTCCTCCCCCTACACCCCCACCAACGGCTTGCATAACCGGCATATCGCCCTATGGCAAAGCCACGGCTGGTACTACGAATCAAAACTCGACCGCTGGGAATGGCAGCGTGCGCGTATCTTCCAGACAGTGGAAGACCTCTACACCCAGAGCTACGTATTGCCCTTCCTCGTACCGATGTTGGAAAATGCCGGTGCCAATGTGCTGCTTCCCCGCGAACGCGATTGCCAGACGGCAGAAGTCATCGTAGACAATGACGGTTGCCTGACCGGCCGTTCCGTCTATACAGAAAATTCCGGTGACAAGCTCTGGAGTCAGGGAGAAGGACAAGGCTTCGCCCACCTGCGCCCCCAATACATAGACTTTGAGAATCCTTTCAAGGAAGGCACCTACCGCGCCATAGAAACCATCAAGAAAGGAAACGCAAGCACCGCCGAATGGATTCCCGAAATCCCTTCGACCGGACAATACGCCGTATACGTCTCTTACCAAACCTTGCCAAACAGCGCGGACGATGCCCTTTACACCGTCTATCACAAAGGCGGCACCACGCAGTTCAAGGTAAACCAGCAAATGGGAGGCGGCACCTGGATTTACCTCGGCACCTTCGGCTTCAATGCCGGCCGGAACAATGAATGCAAAGTCGTTCTGAACAACCTTTCCTCCAAAGTAGGAAGAATCATCACTGCCGACGCCGTGAAGATAGGCGGCGGCATGGGAAACATAGCTCGGGGAGAAGTCAGCGGTTATCCCCGTTTCTGCGAAGCCGCCCGCTACTGGCTGCAATGGGCAGGCATACCGGACAGCGTATATTCAGAAAGCAACGGCAAGAATGACTATACCGACGACTATAAATGCCGTGGTATCTGGGTGAACTACCTTTCCGGAGGCTCTGCCGTGAACCCGACGGAAAAAGGGCTGAACATCCCTGTCAACATGGCCTTTGCCTTCCACTCCGATGCAGGAACTACACTGAACGATTCCATCATCGGGACACTCGGCATCTACTATACCAACGCCTACAATGAGAAATTCGCCAACGGAGCATCCCGCTACTTGAGCCACGACCTGACAGACTTGATTCAGTCCAACATCGTGCGTGACGTGCGTACCCTCTACGAACCCCAATGGACACGCCGGGGCAAATGGAACCAATCCTACTATGAGGCCCGTGTACCCCGCGTACCTACCATGCTACTCGAACTACTTTCCCATCAAAACTTTGCAGACATGCGCTACGGACTGGACCCGCGTTTCCGTTTCACCGTAAGCCGCGCCATCTACAAAGGTATGCTTCAGTTCCTCTGCTCACAATACAACATGGATTATGTAGTGCAACCGTTACCGGTAGACCACATGACCTTGCGCATGACCAGCGAGAACGAAGTGGAACTGACCTGGCAACCCGTAGCGGATGCGTTGGAACCAACTGCCGTAGCAGAGAAATACATTGTTTATACCCGTATCGGCGACGGGGATTTCGACAACGGAGTATTGGTGGACGGCAACAGTTACCGAACCACGCTCCTCGCCGGCATGGTATGCAGCTACAAGGTTACCGCTGTCAACAAGGGCGGCGAGAGTTTCCCTTCCGAAATTCTTTCCGCCGGACGGGCGTTCAATTCCAAAGGTACCGTATTGGTGATAAACGGATTCGACCGCATCAGTGCCCCTGCCGACTTTACGGCCCCCGCCCCCGCCGACACCCTCCTTGCCGGATTTCTGGATGAGCAGGACCACGGGGTCCCCTATATCCATGACATCAGCTACATTGGCAAGATGAAGGAATACCGCCGTTCCATTCCCTGGATGGACGACGACGCCTCCGGTTTCGGCGACAGTTATGGAAATTACGAGACCCAAGTCATCGCAGGAAATACGTTCGATTATCCTGCCATACATGGTGCCGCTATCCTGAAAGCGGGATATTCGTTTGTATCGGTTAGTAATGAAAGTCTCTCCCCCGTAGGAAAGGGAGAGAAGAATATTCCGGTGGATATGAGGGAGTATAGGTATGTGGACTTGATACTTGGGAAGCAATGCCAGACCAAGATGGGACGGGGAGGCGTAAAACCGTTGGAGTTCAAGACTTTCAGCAAACCGATGCAGGAGGCTATTGCGGCTTATTGTAAGCAAGGTGGAAATATCTTTGTTTCGGGCGCTTTTGTAGGAACGGATTTATGGGACAACCGCCTTGCAACCGCCGACGAAGCCGACAAGAAATTTGCGATGGAAGTACTGAAATATAAGTGGCGTGTGGGACAAGCGGCTACAATGGGTAAGGTGAAAAGCGTAGCTTCTCCGTTCCCCGCCCTTTCAGGAAACTATACCTATCACAATGAGCTGAATGCCGATTCGTATGTGGTGGAATCACCGGACGCCATTGAACCGGCAACCAAAGATGCACACACCGTGATGCGGTATTCTGAAAACAACCTGAGTGCCGGTGTGGCCTACCAGGGCGACTACAAGACTTTTGTATTGGGATTCCCTTTTGAATCCATACGTACTGATTCTGAAAGAGAGGCATTCATGAATGCTGTACTGACATTCTTCAATGACAACAAGTAATATCAACCAATCATCATCTATGAACAGAAGACTGTTAATAATCGTCCTGATGGCTTGCCTGCTCCCCCTGGGGATGCAGGCACAGCAAGGGACATTCCGTTTTGCCCAACTGACGGACATTCATCTGACCCCGAACAATCCGAATCCCACAGAGGACCTGCTGCGTTCCGTGGCACAGATTAATGCCACCGACAGTATCGACTTTGTCCTGGTGACGGGCGACCTGACCGAAGAAGGCGACCGTACTACCATGGAAAAAGTGAAATCGTGCCTTGACTTGCTGAAGGTCCCCTACCACGTAGTCCTAGGCAACCATGAAACGAAATGGAGCGACTCCGGCTGTACCGCTTTCGGAGAAATCTTTGGCGGCGAACGCTTCGAGTTCGAGCATAAGGGATTCCTTTTCCTCGGCTTCAACTCCGGTCCGCTGATGCGTATGGCCTACGGGCATGTAGTGCCGCAAGATATCCGTTGGATGACGGAAGAAATGGATAAAAACGGCAAAGACAAACCGGTGATACTTGTCACCCACTACCCGCTAATGGAAGGTGATGTGGACAATTGGTATGAGGTGACGGATGCCGTCCGCCCTTACAACGTGCGCTTGTTTATCGGCGGACACTACCACAGCAACCGGGATTTACGTTACGACGGCATTCCGGGCGTACTGATGCGCAGCAACCTGTGCGACAAAGAAGGGAAACCGGGTTACGGCATCTATGAAGTAACCGGGGATTCCATCCGGGTATACACGCAACGTATCGGCGAGCCCAAGAAGCAGTGGACAGCATTCTCGCTGACCGGACAGTATTACGACCGCAACGGAAAGGCAGAGAAATATCCTGACTTCTCGGTCAACAAGGAGTATCCGCAAGTAAAGGAGCAATGGATGGTGCAGACGGGCGCAGGCATTTACTGCTCTCCCGCCGTAGAAAAAGATAAAGTGTTCGTAGGAGACGATATGGGACAGCTGACAGCCTACGCCCTGAAAAACGGTAAAAAGCTATGGAGCTTTGAATCCGGCAAGCGCATTGTCGGTACTCCGGCCGTAAGCGAGGGTATCGTTGTATTCGGGTCTGCTGACCGTCGCATCTACGGATTGAACGCCAAAGACGGCAGCCTGCTCTGGACGGTAGAAGCCGCCGAACCGGTGCTCGGAGCCGTGACCATCGCAGACGGCAGAGCATACATCGGTGCCAGTGACGCCACTTTCCGTGCCATAGACATCCATACGGGAAAAGTAATCTGGGCCTACACCAGCGTGAAGGGCTACATCGAGACCAAGCCGTTGGTGACGGAAGACAAAGTTATCTTCGGCGCATGGGACAATACACTGTATGCCCTGAGCAAGGCAAACGGGCATGAACTATGGAAATGGACGGGCGGACTGACCCGTATGCACTTCTCCCCTGCCGCCGTATGGCCGGTGGCAGCCGATGGCAAAGTATTCATTACCGACCCGCAACGCGCCATGACCGCCATAGACATCCATACGGGCAATACCGTGTGGCGCACCTTCCAGTCCATGGTGCGCGAGACCATCGGACTTTCCGAAGACGGTGAACGTATCTATAGCAAAACGATGAACGACAGCATTGTTTGCTATGCAGCTCAAGGAGATACTCCGCGGGAGTTGTGGGCAACCAATGTAGGTTTCGGTTATGAGCATGCCCCCTCCATGCAAGTGGAAAAAGAGGGGGTAATGTTTGGCAGTACCAAAGAAGGACTTATCTTCGCACTGGAAGGAAAAACAGGCAAAGTACTGTGGAAACATAAAATAGGAAATTCACTCATCAGTACCGTAGTTCCGTTGAACGGCCACGAAGTTCTATTCACGGCAACCAGCGGGGAAGTGGGACTTCTGAGAATTAAAAATTGAGAATTAAAAATTAAAAGATATATCATGAATAAAATCAGTTGCTTTCTTCCCTACGCAGGAAAAGAACAAGTAGAAAAAACAGTGAATAGCCTACAGGCGACAGGACTTATAGAAGAAATCCGGTTAATCACGACCGATGCCACTCTGGAATCGCTCCCGGACTGCGAAATATTGTTTGTTGACATGCCCTACAGCAGTGCAACTCTCAAAGCTATTGCTAATGCAGCCAAAGGAGAATACACATTGCTTTATACCAAAGAGACTACGCTCGAAATGGGTATGTTTGCACTGGAACGTATGATACACATCCTTGAAGATTCAAGCGCCGGTATGGTATATGCCGACCACTACCAAATAGCAGACGGCAAGCAGAGCAACGCTCCGGTAATCGACTACCAATTCGGTTCCTTGAGGGATGACTTCAACTTTGGCTCCCTGCTCCTTTTCAACACCGAAAAACTAAAGGAAGCCGCCGGACACATGAAGTCTGACTACAACTTCGCCGGACTTTACGACCTGCGCTTGAAATTGAGCCAACATTCAGACTTGGTACATATCAACGAATACTTATACAGCGAGGTGGAAAACGATACCCGCAAGAGCGGCGAAAAGATTTTCGACTATGTAGACCCCAAAAACCGTGACCGCCAGATTGAGATGGAGCAGGCATGTACCGAACATCTGAAAGAAATCGGGGGATATCTGGCACCGGAGTTCAAGAAGATTGAGTTCTCTGCCGGTAACTTCGAATATGAGGCCTCCGTCATCATTCCGGTACGCAACCGTATCCGTACCATCCGTGACGCCATCAAATCTGTATTGATGCAGAAGACAGACTTTAAATATAATCTTATCATCATCGACAACCACTCCACAGACGGCACAACGGAGGCCATCGACGAATTCAAGGATGACGAACGCCTCATCCATATCATCCCCGAACGCAACGACCTCGGCATCGGCGGTTGCTGGAATATGGGGGTACACCACCCCAAGTGCGGCAAGTTTGCCGTGCAGCTGGACAGCGATGACGTATACAAAGACGAAAATACACTCGCCATCATGGTCCGCGCCTTCTACGAGCAGAACTGCGCCATGGTAGTAGGCACCTATATGATGACGGACTTCAACATGAACATGATTGCTCCGGGCATCATCGATCACAAGGAGTGGACACCGGAAAACGGACGCAACAACGCCCTCCGCATCAACGGTCTGGGTGCGCCGCGCGCATTCTATACTCCGGTACTGCGCGAAGTAAAAGTGCCCAATACGAGCTATGGCGAAGACTATGCCCTTGGACTGAATTTCTCCCGCCAATACCAGATAGGCCGTGTCTATGACGTTGTTTACCTCTGCCGCCGTTGGGACGACAACTCCGATGCCTCACTGGACATCGTGAAAATGAACGGACACAACCTCTACAAAGACCGCATCCGTACCTGGGAACTTCAGGCACGCATAGCGATGAACAAAAACAAGTGATATGAATCAAACGATACACCATCTTCTGACTGGACAATTGGCATCCTGGGAGACGGCACGCAACAACTATGCCGCCCTCTCCGGTGTGCGGGTGAAAGAGCTGAATGTAAACGGGATACTTTATAAGGTACAGTTCAACCCCGCACGCATCGTTTCCTCCGGTGCCAAAGTGGATGCCAAGTCCATCCTGGAACGGAAATGCTTTCTGTGCCCGGCCAATTTGCCGCCGGTACAGAAAGGTATCCCGTTCGGAGGACACTACAATATTCTGGTGAATCCGTTCCCCATCTTCCCCCGCCACCTGACAGTACCGGAACTGGCACATACCCCTCAACGCATAGCCACCCGCTTCACCGACATGCTGGAGCTGGCCGAGGCGCTGACGGATTACACCATCTTCTACAACGGTCCCAAATGTGGTGCTTCCGCCCCCGACCATGCTCATTTCCAGGCAGGAAACAAAGGGTTCATGCCTATTGAAAAGGACTGGCGCGGACAGACTGCCGGGAAAATAGCCGATTATAGGAAAGCAGCACTGTGGTATCTTGACGACGCTCCCCGTGCCACACTTGTGATTGAATCCACCTCCAAAGAGGACGCGGCAGACTTGTTCGACATCATTTACCGTTCTCTGGACGTGAAACCCGAAGAAGACGAGCCGATGATGAACGTACTGGTCCTATACGAGGCCGACCGTTGGGTGGTCTTTGTCTTCCCGCGCGAGAAACACCGCCCCGCCTGCTATACTGCCGAAGGAGAAGCCAATCTGTTGAGCAGCCCGGCATCCGTCGACTTGGGAGGTGTCTTTATCACCCCCGTAGAAAAGGATTTCTTGAAAATCACTGCGGAAGACGTGGCGCAGATATTAAGTGAAGTATGCCTCTCTGCCACAGATTTCCACAAGGTACGGCAGCGTATCAGGGAAAAAATATGACTTCTGAAATCCAAGAACTCTAATTTTAAAGAAATACCATTATGAAAGAGCCCAAAGTACAAGTAGGCATTCTGTTTGAACCGCAGATAGAATTCGTTTTGCTGAATCCGTATCGCATGGACGGAACGGAAGTCAGCGGCAAGCAGGTAGTGACCTACGACGAAGGCAAGATTCTCTGGAATGGACGCCGGTATGACGAACTGCTGTTTGAACCGCAACACGAGCAGACCGATGCCTTCGAACTATTGGACGTTACCATCGGCATCAATTTCCATTGGGAGCGCAAGGAAGACCAGCGTTTTCTGGGTGCTCTCAAAATCATCGTTGAGAATGGAAAGCTCACCGGCATCAACGTCATCCATGTAGAAGATTATCTGACCAGCGTCATCTCCTCCGAGATGAGTGCCACCGCTTCTCTGGAGCTGCTCAAGGCACACGCTGTCATCTCCCGAAGCTGGCTACTGGCACAAATACAAAAGAATAAGGAAATCACCGAAGCCCAAGCTAACTACTCGGCCTTTACGCAGACCGACGAAGAGCTGATTCGCTGGTACGACCGAGAAGACCACACACGTTTCGATGTATGCGCCGACGACCATTGTCAACGCTACCAGGGCATTACACGTGCCTCTACCGATATTGTGAAACAAGCCATCTCCGCTACCCGCGGCCAGGTACTGACATCTGATGGTAAGATTTGCGACGCCCGTTTCTCCAAATGCTGCGGCGGTGCTTTCGAGGAATTCCAATACTGCTGGGAAGACATCAAATACCCCTATCTTGCCCAACAACGAGACAGCAAAACGCACGCCACACTGCCCGATTTGACGCAGGAAGTCGAAGCGGACCGCTGGATTCGTACCTCCCCCGAAGCATTCTGCAACACCACCGACAAGAAAATCCTCTCACAGGTACTCAATAACTATGACCAGGAGACTACGGACTTCTATCGCTGGAAAGTGGAATATACCCAGGAAGAGCTTTCAGCCCTCATTCTGAAACGTTCAGGCATTGACTACGGACAAATCATCGACCTTATCCCCATAGCCCGCGGAACCAGCGGACGCCTCTGGAAACTGAAGATTGTGGGAACCAAACGCACACTCACCATCGGCAAGGAACTGGAAATCCGCCGCACGCTCTCCACTTCACACCTCTACAGCTCTGCCTTCGTGGTAGACAAAGAGGAGTTGTCCGCCGAAGGCATTCCCGGACGCTTCATCCTCACCGGCGCCGGTTGGGGGCATGGTGTGGGACTTTGCCAAATAGGTGCAGCCGTGATGGGCGAACAAGGGTATAAGTATGATGCAATACTGCTGCACTACTATATAGGTGCCAGCATTGACAAGCTGTATGAATAATCGAATAGAACACAATAAATCAATATCATGAACCATACAAAAAACATATCGCCATGGGCATGGGTACCCACCTTGTACTTTGCACAAGGCATTCCATATTTTATCGTAAACAACATCTCCGTGATGATGTTTACCAAAATGGGCGTACCGAACGGAGAAATGGCCTTGTTCACAAGCCTGCTGTATCTGCCATGGACTATCAAACCTTTCTGGAGCCCGTTTGTAGACATTATCAGAACCAAAAGATGGTGGACCCTTTCCATGCAGATTCTGATGTCTGTGGCATTCATCCTGCTGACGCTGTCCATTCCACGGCCGGACGAGGCGACTATGGCGGCCGGAACAACCCCCATCAGCATGTTCAGCATCACGCTGATGCTGTTCATCATCACGGCTTTTGCCTCTGCCACACACGACATTGCCGCCGACGGCTTCTACATGCTGGCACTGAAACAGAGTGACCAGGCAGCCTTCGTTGGCATCCGAAGCACGTTTTACCGGCTCGCCTCTATCTTCGGACAAGGCGTGCTCGTAGCCATTGCCGGCGCCATCGAACTGAGAACCGAAAACATTCCGCTGTCATGGACCATCACGATGCTGGTTACAGCCGTTCTGTTCAGCCTGGTGACGTTCTATCACCTCTTTGCAGTCCCCAAACCCACCTCAGATAAGTCAACACTGGCTGCCGATGCCGCCACTGCAGGAGCTATATTCAGAGAATTCGGACGAACATTCGCCACCTATTTTACCAAACCGGGCGCATTGCTGGCCATCGTGTTCATGTTGCTGTACCGCCTGCCTGAAGCATTCCTCATCAAAATGTGTATGCCTTTCCTGGTTGCCTCCAAAGAATCGGGAGGTCTGGAACTATCGACAGCAGAAGTAGGTATCGTATACGGCACCATCGGAGTCATATTCCTCACCCTGGGCGGTATCCTCGGAGGATTGTTCGCATCACGCATTGGCTTGAAAAAATCCATCTGGTGGATGGCAGGATGCATGACTCTGCCATGCCTGACGTTTGTCTATCTTGCCATTGCCCAGCCCGACAATCTGTTTGCTATCTCAACCGCCATCGCCATCGAGCAATTTGGCTACGGCTTCGGTTTCACGGCCTACATGCTCTACATGATGTACTTCTCCGAAGGTGAATTCAAAACATCCCACTATGCCATCTGTACCGCATTCATGGCACTAAGCATGATGATACCAGGTATGTTTGCGGGATATATCCAGGAGGCTATCGGATATACGGACTTCTTCTGGTTGGTAATGATATGCTGTTTCGCCACGGTTGTTGTCACCATTTTTGCAGACAGAAGGATAGACCCGGAATATGGAAAAAAATGATTAATGGTTAATGATTAATGTTTTGTGAGTAATATTTAGTGATTGGTTATGAAGAGGACTATTATTATATCCTTGCTCTGCCTCCTTTGCGGAGGTGCGATGCAAGCACAGAAGATCAGAATAAAGACCGGTATCGAGGTACTGAAAGAACAGAATTTCCGATGCCTGGAAGGTAAGCGTGTAGGATTGATTACCAACCCGACGGGGGTGGACAACCGGATGAGGTCCACCATTGACATCCTGCACGAGGCGCCCAACGTGAACCTTGTGGCACTCTACGGCCCCGAACACGGCGTGCGCGGCGATGTGCACGCAGGCGACCATGTGACGGACATCAAAGACGCGACTACCGGACTGCCCGTCTATTCGCTTTACGGAAAGACCCGCAAGGCCACGCCGGACATGCTGAAAGATGTGGATGTATTAGTGTATGATATCCAAGACATCGGTTGCCGTTCCTTTACCTACATCAGCACCATGGGACTGGCCATGGAAGCCGCTGCCGAAAACGGCAAGGAATTCATTGTGCTGGACCGGCCCAATCCCGTAGGCGGATTGAAGATTGAAGGCAACTTGGTTGAAGATGATTGCATTTCTTTTGTAAGCCAGTTTAAAATTCCGTACCTTTACGCCCTCACTTGCGGTGAGCTGGCACTGATGCTCAATGGCGAGAAGATGTTGAAGGATGGGGAACAATGTAATCTCCACATAGTGAAGATGAAAGGCTGGAAACGCAAGATGGATTATACCCAAACCGGACTGCAATGGGTTCCCTCCTCTCCACACATTCCACATCCTCATTCTGCATTCTTCTACCCCGTCAGCGGCATTCTGGGCGAACTGGGATATATGTCTATCGGCGTGGGGTATACCATTCCGTTCCAGATGTTTGCCGCACCATGGATGGAAGCGGAAAAGCTGGCCGGAAACCTGAACCGTCTGAACGTACCGGGGGTCATCTTCAGACCGATGTACCTGAAGCCGTTCTATAGTGTAGGTAAAGGAGAGTTGCTGCAAGGTGTGCAAGTGCACATCATGGATTTCGGCAAAGCACCGTTGAGCGACCTGCAATTCCTGGTCATGCAGGAAGTCGCCGCCCTCTATCCTGACCGTGCCGTGTTTGACCATGCCGACAAGGGACGTTTCAACATGTTCGACAAAGTAAGCGGTTCGCGGCAGATACGCGAGCGCTTCTCGAAACGGAACCGTTGGGAGGACATACGCGACTACTGGTATAAAGATGCCGAAGACTTCCGTAAGTTGTCGAAAAAGTATTATTTATATAAATAAATTTACAGATAAATAAGGAAGGGAAAAGAGCCTGATACGGAGACTATTTCAGTCGTATACAGAACCACATTCAGTCGTATACTTAAATATATTCAGTATACGACTGAATGTACCCCTCGTAAGACACGTTTACAGAGCACTTTGAAGCGAAGTGATGCAATAAAAAAAGTGAACATGAAAGAGCATAGTTACATGGCTTTCCTGCAGGAAGCAAAACAATTCATTCCGCAGGAAAGGATTTACACCGACGAACTTCGCCGGCTGGCTTGGGGTACGGATGCCGGTTTTTACCGACTGATTCCCCAGATTGTAATCCGTTCGAAAGACGAAGATGAAGTTTCACAACTGTTGAAACTGGCGAGCCGCCACGGGCTGCCCGTCACCTTCCGAGCGGCAGGGACCAGTTTGTCGGGTCAAGCCATTAGCGACTCCATCCTCATCGTAGCCGGCAAGAATTGGGAAAAATACAGCATATCCGCCGACTACGAACAGATAACCCTCCAACCGGGCATCATCGGACAACGTGTGAACGAACTGTTGGCTCCCTACGGCCGTAAGTTTGCACCGGATCCCGCCTCGGTGAAAAGCGCCATGGTAGGCGGTATTGTCATGAACAATGCTTCCGGCATGAACTGCGGTACGCACGCCAATAGCGACAAGGTGCTTGTTTCCGCCCGTATTATCCTGATGGATGGTACCCTGCTGGATACCGGAAATCCCGTCAGCCGCGCCTCCTTCGAAGTGAGTCACCGTGACTTCATTCGCCGCATCTGCGAACTGCGCGATGAAATACGTACCAACGAAAAACTGGCCGAACGCATCCGTTACAAATATTCCATAAAAAATGTAACCGGGCTCAATCTGTTGCCCTTCGTCCGTTTCGACGACCCATTCGAAATCATTGCCCACCTCATGGTAGGTTCCGAAGGTACACTGGCGTTCCTTTCGGAAGTGACGATGAAGACTGAATATGATTATCCCTACAAGGCCAGCGCTATGCTCTACTTCAAGACCATCAAAGAAGCGAGCCGCGCTGTGGTAGCCATGAAGAAGCTGGTCGACGAAACCGGCGAATGGACAGTAAAAGGGGCTGAAATGCTAGACTATAAGAGCCTTTCTTCCGTCAACGACCCCGTATTCCTAAAATACAAAGGCGAAGTTGCCTCCTCTGCCCTCCCCGGCGTGGAGCCCGGCGACGAAACCGGGTTGACAGCAGTGCTGACCGAAACCAAAGCCCGTACCCCGGAAGAACTGCAACAGAACATATCTGCCATTGAAGCTTGCCTGCAAGCCTTCACCACCTATATTCCGGTACGCTTCACCGACCGTCCGGAGGAATATTCTAAATACTGGGCCATCCGTTCCGGCATCTTCCCCTCTGTGGGAGGTACGCGCCAACCGGGAACCACTTGCCTCATCGAAGACATCGCCTTCCACATTGAAGACCTTCCGGAGGCAACGGCAGAACTGCAACAGCTCATAGCCCGCCACGGATATAATGACGCCTGCATCTACGGCCATGCTCTCGAAGGCAACTACCACTTCATCCTCAATCAGTCCTTCAGTACCCAAGCGGAAGTGAAACGCTACGAAGACCTGATGAATGACATCAAGACCTTGGTAGTAGATAAATATGACGGTTCCCTGAAAGCCGAGCATGGCACGGGCCGGAATATGGCTCCCTTTGTCCGCCATGAATGGGGAGATGACGCCTACAAAGCCATGAAAGCCGTCAAAGAGCTGTTTGACCCACAAGGATTGCTAAACCCCGGTGTCATTTTCAATGATGACCCGCAATGCCATATCAAGAACTTCAAGCCGCTGCCTTTATTAGTGATGAGTGACAAGAGACAAGCTACGTCACTCGTAGCTGACAAATGCATCGAGTGCGGTTTCTGCGAAGTCAACTGTCTCTCCTGCGGCTTTACCCTTTCCTCGCGCCAGCGTATCGTGTTGCAGCGCGAAATATCCCGGCTGAAACAAAGCGGTGAGGACCCGACACGCCTTGCACTGCTCGAAAAACAATACCGCTATCCCGGCAACCAGACTTGTGCCGGAGACGGCCTCTGCTCCATGTCGTGCCCGATGGGTATCAATACGGGCGACCTTACCCATATAATCCGCCAGGAAGCATTACCCAAAGGCAGTCTGGGATACAAAGCCGGAGACTTTGTCGCCAATCATTTCGCTGGTGTCAAGAGTGCACTGCGTCCCGTATTGTCCTTAGCCAACTTCGGACATTCACTATTAGGGACAAAGGCGATGAGCGGCATTACCAAGGGGCTGCACAATGCATTAGGCATACCTCTATGGACGCCGGCTATGCCGAAAAGTTATCAGTTACAAGCTACGGAGTTACAAGCTACAAGCACTATGCAGCATAATAGCGCAGCACTTGTAGCTCGTAGCTCTGTAACTCGTAACTACAAAGTCGTCTACTTCCCCAGCTGCATCAACCAGACTATGGGTCTGGCAAAGAAGTCTCCCGTAGAGCAGCCATTGGTAAATAAAATGGTGTCCTTGTTGCAAAAAGCCGGTTACGAAATCATCTTCCCGAAAGATATGGACAAGCTTTGCTGTGGCACCATTTGGGAAAGTAAAGGGATGCTGGACATTGCCGATCGCAAGACAGCCGAACTGGAGGCCGCACTTTGGGAAGCCAGCGAACAAGGCAAATACCCCGTCCTCTGTGACCAAAGCCCTTGTCTGCACCGCATGCGCGAATGTATCAAGAAGATGAAACTGTATGAACCTGCAGAATTCATCTATACATTCTTACGTGAGAAGCTGATTTTCACACCTATTAACCGCCCCGTAGCAATCCACATCACCTGCTCCATGCGGAAAATGGGACTGGCAGATACCATTATAGCCCTTGCACGCCTTTGCTCCAGTAAAGTCATCGTGCCGGAAGAAGTAGGTTGCTGCGGTTTTGCCGGAGACCGGGGATTCACCTATCCTGAGCTGAACTCGTACGCCCTACGCAAACTCCGCCCGCAAATAGAAGCGTCCGGAGTGAATATAGGCTACTCTAACAGCCGTACTTGTGAAATCGGATTGACAACAAACTCAGGTATCCCCTATGTATCCATTGCCTATCTGGTAGACGAATGTACAAAGGCAGCTGATAATTAGGATTGATAATTAACTTAACACACAAATATTACAATGAACAGTACAAAAGTAAGTAAACGCATCCTTGCACTCGACATTCTCCGTGGTGTCACCATCGCAGGTATGATTATGGTAAACAACCCCGGTTCGTGGGGACATATCTATGCCCCCTTGCGGCATGCAGAATGGAACGGTCTTACCCCCACCGACCTTGTATTTCCGTTCTTCATGTTCATCATGGGAATTTCCACATACATCTCCCTGAAAAAGTATAATTTCGAATTCAGCCGTGCCGCCGGCATGAAGATACTGAAACGCACCATCGTCATTTTCCTTATAGGCATGGCTATCGGCTGGTTCTCGCGTTTCTGCTATTACTGGGCCTCCGCTCCGGACGACCTCAGTTTCGGAGAGAAGCTATGGGCTTCCGTCTGGACATTCGACCGTATCCGTATTCTGGGTGTCATGCAACGGCTGGCCCTTTGCTACGGAGCAGCCTCCATCATTGCACTAACCATGAAGCATAAACATATACCTTATCTGATAGCCGGCCTATTGACAGGCTACTTCATACTGTTGATGTGCGGCAACGGTTTCGCCTATAATGAAACAAACATTCTTTCCGTGGTAGACCGTGCCATCCTGACCCCTGCACACATGTACAAGGATAACGGCATAGATCCCGAAGGTTTGTTAAGCACCATTCCTGCCATTGCACATGTGTTGCTGGGCTTCTGTGTAGGGCGGCTGATGCTGGATGGCAACAAGTCGGAAGACCGTGCCTCATTTCTCAATTCGCAGCTTATCACACTGTTTCTGGTAGGTGTTATCCTTACTTTCTCCGGTTTCCTGCTAAGCTACGGCTGCCCCATCAACAAGAAAATATGGTCTCCTACCTACGTACTCGTCACTTGCGGACTGGCATCCAGTTTTCTGGCATTGCTTATCTGGATTATTGATGTGAAAGGCTATAAGAAGTGGAGCATGTTTTTCGAGGCATTCGGTGTGAATCCGCTGTTCATGTATGTATTGGGCGGCGTACTTAGCATACTTTTCGGTAGTATCAGTTTCCCGTGGGGAAACAGCAGCATCAGCATACACGGATTCTTATACAATATAGTCCTCATGCCCGTTTTCGGTGAAACCGCCGGTTCCCTTGCCTTTGCCCTGCTGTTTATCGCCATTAACTGGTGTATCGGCTACCAGTTGTACAAACGAAAAATATATATCAAAATATAAGGATTAGGGGTTAGTGATTAAGGATTAGTGATTAATACGTTGCCTATAATTAAGAAACAGTATCACCTACCATTAATCACTAATCCTTAATCACTAACCCCTAATCCCTAATCATTAAACATTATTTATATGATTCTAATAGCAGACAGTGGCTCTACAAAGACCGATTGGTGTGTTGTAGAGAATGGAGTACTTCTCCAACAGATATTTACGAAAGGAACCAACCCTTTCTTTCAGTCGGAAGAGGAAATCAGTAATGAAATAGCAACAGCGCTATTACCTCAGCTGAAGACAAGTGAGCTGGATGCCGTATACTTTTATGGTGCGGGATGCGGATTTCCCGACAAGATAGCCATGGTTCACCGTGCCATCACCAAACACCTCAGTGTGAAAAATGAAGTGGAAGTCAATACCGATATGCTGGCTGCCGCACGTGGCCTCTGCGGACATGACTCAGGCATTGCCTGCATCATGGGGACCGGCTCCAACTCATGTTATTATGACGGAAAAAGCATTGTCACCAATGTATCTCCTCTGGGATTCATCTTGGGAGACGAAGGCAGCGGAGCCTGCTTGGGCAAACTGTTGGTAGGCGATATCTTGAAAAATCAGATGACACCCGAGCTGAAAGAGAAATTCCTCAAACAGTTCGACCTGACACCTGCTGATATCATCGACCGTGTCTACCGTAAACCTTTCCCCAACCGTTTCCTGGCAAGCTTGTCACCATTTCTTGCACAGAATCTGGGTGAACCTTGTGTACGCGCTCTGGTACTGAACAGCTTTAAGGCATTCCTTAAACGCAATGTCATGCAATATGAAGACTATCAGCATCAAAAAGTACATTTCATCGGTTCCGTAGCCTTCTATTACAAGGAAGTTCTGGCAGAAGCTGCCAAAGAAATGGGTATCCAACTGGGCGCAATCATCAAGAGCCCCATGGAAAGACTCATCAAATATCACAACTGAAAGTGACAAATCGTAAATAGTAAACCGTAAACTCGTAAATAGCCTTATGTTTGTAAAAATCTCAGAGCAACCTTCGCTCTACAACGACTTGGAAAAGAAGTCTGTCCGTGAAATACTGGAAGACATCAACAGGGAAGACCAGAAAGTGGCGCTTGCCGTACAGAGGGCAATCCCTCAAATAGAAAAGTTGGTAACCCAGATTGTGCCCCGCATGAAACAAGGCGGACGCATCTTCTACATGGGTGCGGGTACCAGTGGACGTCTGGGCGTACTCGACGCTTCGGAAATTCCACCGACTTTCGGTATGCCCCCCACGCTGGTTATCGGCTTGATTGCCGGTGGTGACACTGCATTGAGAAATCCGGTAGAGAATGCCGAAGATGACATTCACCGCGGTTGGGAAGAGTTGACGGAACGCAATATTACAGATAAGGATACGGTCATCGGTATTGCTGCATCCGGTACCACCCCCTACGTGATTGGTGCCATGCACGAGGCACGCGAACACGGCATACTGACCGGCTGTATCACCAGCAACCCGGACTCTCCAATGGCAGCAGAGGCAGATGTAGCCATCGAAATGATTGTAGGGCCTGAATATGTGACGGGAAGCTCACGCATGAAATCGGGAACAGGACAGAAAATGATACTGAATATGATTACTACTTCCGTCATGATACAGTTGGGACGCGTGAAAGGCAACAAAATGGTGAATATGCAGCTCAGTAACAAAAAGCTTGTGGACCGTGGTACCCGTATGATTGTAGAGGAACTCGGACTGGACTATGGCAAAGCCAAGGCGCTGCTGTTGATGCACGGTTCGGTGAAAAAGGCAGTGGATGCGTACCGGATTTAGCTATTACTCACTCTTAAATTCCTTTATTATGAAAGCAATATATTTTTTTCTCTTTTCTCTTTGTCTGCAAGCTGCCACCGCGCAACCCTTGCAACGCGTAGCCCCTGAACAAGTGGGAATGGACTCACGCAAGTTGATGTATGCTGACGAAGCGATTGAAACAGCCATCTCCAACAAGGATATTCCCGGTGCCGTACTTGCTGTAGTACGTAACGGCAAGATGGCCTATCTGAAAGCTTACGGCAACAAGCGTATTTATCCCAATGTGGAGCCTATGACTGCCAATACTATCTTTGATATGGCATCTTGCAGCAAATCCATGTCGACCGCCGTATGTACGATGATACTGGCAGAACGCGGCAAGCTCCGTATGCTGGACCCCGTCAGCCTCTACATACCCCATTTCAAGAATTGGGAAAGCGAAGACGGCAAAGAGAAAAAGGTAATCCGCATTGCCGATTTGATGACACACACTTCCGGTCTTCCTCCCTATGCACCGGTAGCCGAGCTAGAAAAGCAGTACGGTTCTCCCAATCCTGATGGGCTTATGGAATATATTGCTACTTGTAAACGCGACTTCAAGCCGCAGACTGATTTTCAATACAGTTGCCTCAACTTCATCACTTTGCAGCACATTATCGAGACTATAAGCGGACAGAGCCTGCGTGACTTTGCACGTGAAAACCTATTTGATGTACTCGGCATGGAGCATACCGACTATCTGCCTTGCCAACGTGATAAGGATGGTAACTGGATTACGATAGTTGACAAAGGAACGAGAAAACAAGGACACAAGGAAAACAACGTAGCCAATTCTCAATTTTCAATTCGCAATTCTCAATTGAATAACATTGCCCCCACTGAAAAGCAACCTAATGGACAAGTTCTCTGCGGACAAGTTCATGACCCGCTGGCACGTGTCATGAACGGAGGTATCAGCGGTAATGCAGGAGTATTCTCTTGTGCTGATGATATTGCCATACTCTGCGCAGCCCTGCAAAACGGAGGTGAATGGAACGGACGCCGCATCCTGAGTCCGCTGGGTGTAAAAGCCATGCGTACTGTGCCACGCACTACCGCCAGTCTGGGACGCACTCTCGGTTGGGATAATTTTACAGCCTATGCCTCCAACAATGGAGATTTGTTTGGTCCTAATACCTATGGGCATACCGGCTACACGGGTACCTCCATCATTATCGATCCGGACAATGACACTTCCGTCATACTCCTTATCAACGCCGTACATCCGGAAGACGGACACAGCGTAGTTCGCCTGCGTTCATTGGTTGCCAACGCTGTGGCGGCTTCCATCTACCCCATTCCGCGTATTTATACAGACCATTACTACAAACGTTTCCTACAGTTTATGGATGAGCCTGCCATTACAAGCAAGGACATCGTCATGCTTGGCAATAGCCTGACTGAAGGTGGCGGTGACTGGTCTGCCCGTCTTGGTAAGAAGAATGTACGTAATCGCGGCATCATCGGTGATGAAGTGATGGGTATCTATGACCGCCTGCATCAGATACTTCCCGGACATCCCGCCAAGCTGTTCCTGCTTATCGGAGTCAATGACATTTCCCATGACTTGGCACCAGACAGTATTGTAGACATGATTCGCATGACGGTGGAACGCATCCGGAAAGAATCTCCCGACACAAAACTCTACCTACAAAGCCTACTCCCTTTCAATGAAAGTTTCGGCCGATACAAAAACTGACTGGAAAGACAGATATGGTTCCTGAAATCAACTCCCGTCTGGAGGCGTTTGCCAAAGAGGAAGGCATTGCCTATATCAATCTTTTTCCACTATTTACAGAGAAGGGAACAAATGTACTACGCAGTGAGTTGACCGGCGACGGACTGCATTTGAATGAGGATGGATACAAAATCTGGGTAAAGGCCATTAAGAAGAAAATATAAAACGAACCAGTCTCCGAACGTCTGCCACACTACCAACAGGCTAAAGAAGACATCTCTCCATTAACTAGATTCCCCCTGCCATAGACATCTATAGCAGGGGGAATTCTTATATTCGGGGCGTTTCGGCACACACCCTCTTTTATCTCATTCGGCAAAGCTAACCAGTTGCAAGTCAAACGTCAACAGAGAGCCTCCGGGGATTGTATTTGTAGAATAAGGAGCAGTATAATCATTTATACCATATCCGCTTTGATAAGGGATATACAACATCCACCGCTCACCCATCCGCATAAGCTGCAAGGCAGCTGCCCAACCGGCAACGACACCCGAAACTTCAAAATCCACGAATGAATCAAAAACCGTAGGTTCTTTTACCGGAGGAATAGGTATATCGCGGTCAATAGCACTATAACCGTCAAAGCAACCGTCGAATTCTTCGCCATTCACATAAGTCCCATAATAATAAGCATTCACCTTTGAATGATAACCCGTATACAACGGGCGTTCACCCGTCTCATTCTTCACAAGCTTCTTGCAATAGACATACTGAGCACCTTCAGAAGTGCTTGCAGTCGTCTGTATGGCATACAGTTTCCCGAGTTCCATAGCATCGGCCTGCTCTGCTGTGGCGACATAATTCTCGCCAGTCAGCCTTTTTATCGAGTCAACAAAAGCCTCGCCGCGTTCTCTCCAATTATCATACTTTCCAGCCTCTTCCACTTCTTCACAAGAGATAAAAGCACCCACCAGCAACAGCAAGAAAGGCAAAAACAAAAGGGACTTTTTCATTTACTATTTTACTATTTTACTATTTACTATTTCAGTTTGTTCACGCACCGGTCTATTCCATAACCGCTTTATTGCAAGGTTTTCAGCAACGATGTGATGCTTACACGGTCTGCAATAATATTATTCAGTTCAGAGATAGCCACGCGCTCTTGCTGCATGGTGTCACGATTACGCAGTGTCACACAGTTATCTTCCAAAGTCTGATGATCCACGGTGACACAGTACGGAGTACCAATGGCATCCTGGCGGCGGTAACGCTTACCAATAGAATCTTTCTCATCATACTGGCAATGGAAGTGGAACTTCAGATTGTCAATGATTTCGCGCGCTTTTTCCGGCAGACCGTCTTTCTTTACCAACGGCATGACGGCCAGTTTCACCGGTGCCAGTGCAGCAGGCAACTTCAAGACAACACGGGATTCACCGCTATCCAACGTCTCTTCACAGTAGGAAGCCGACATGATGCTAAGGAACATACGGTCTACGCCGATAGAAGTTTCGATGACGTACGGAGTATAGCTTTCATTGGTTTCCGGGTCAAAATACTTGATGTTCTTGCCGGAGAACTTCTCATGCTGGGACAAGTCGAAATTTGTACGGCTGTGGATACCCTCTACTTCCTTGAAACCGAAAGGCATCAAGAACTCAATGTCTGTAGCAGCATTAGCGTAGTGGGCCAGTTTGTCGTGGTCGTGATAACGGTAATGGTCATCACCGAAGCCCAGCGCCTTGTGCCATTTCAGGCGAGTAGCCTTCCAACTCTTGAACCAGTCAAGCTCTGTACCCGGCTTCACAAAGAACTGCATTTCCATCTGCTCGAACTCGCGCATACGGAAGATGAACTGGCGGGCTACGATTTCGTTACGGAAAGCCTTACCAATCTGAGCGATACCGAAAGGAATCTTCATGCGACCGGTTTTCTGTACATTAAGGTAATTTACGAAGATACCTTGTGCCGTTTCCGGGCGAAGGTATATCTTCATGGCACCATCGGCGGTAGAGCCCATTTCAGTTGAGAACATCAGATTGAACTGGCGTACCTCTGTCCAGTTCTTTGTGCCACTGATAGGGCAAACGATTTCTTCGTCAAGGATAATCTGACGGAGTTCGTCCAGATTATTATCGTTCAAAGCCTTGGAAAAACGTTCATGCAAGGCATCACGTTTGGCCTGATGCTCCAGAACACGACCGTTGGTGCTACGAAACTGAGCCTCATCAAAAGCATCACCAAATCTCTTGGCAGCCTTGGCCACTTCTTTGTTTATCTTGTCATCGTACTTAGCAAGCTGGTCTTCTATCAACACATCGGCACGATAACGTTTCTTGGAATCGCGGTTGTCAATCAAAGGGTCATTGAAAGCATCTACGTGTCCGCTGGCTTTCCAGATGGTGGGGTGCATAAAGATTGCTGAGTCGATACCGACAATGTTTTCGTGCAGCAGCACCATGCTCTGCCACCAGTATTGCTTGATGTTATTTTTCAATTCCACACCCATCTGACCGTAGTCATACACGGCTCCCAGTCCGTCATAGATGTCGCTGGAAGGGAACACGAATCCGTATTCCTTACAGTGTGATACGAGTTTCTTAAAAACGTCTTCTTGTGCCATTTTCTGTTGTATCTAAATTAATTTGAATCTTATTTTCAGCTAAAAAGCGCCACAAAGATAGGGATTTATATCGTAAGTAGGACACGGAGGGTATTAATTTATCTATTAATTTACCTAAGCACTACAAATCAACCTAATCACAACCAAGAATAATATTATACTCACCTTCAGCGTTTTATCGTATTAACAGTCTCTTGTGGTTTCAATATGTCATTTGTTTTTTCCACAACTGATACCACATCAACATCAAGTACAGCCTTAATATCCTTGGAAGAGGTTCCAATCAAAAACTTATAATTTCCAGCATCCACTACCCATGAAGAAGAAGCTTCATCATAAGAAGCCAAATCCGTAGTGTTCAGTTTCAAAGTGGCAGTAACAGTCTCACCTGGCCTCAATTCCTTAGTTTTGGTAAAAGCTTTAAGTTCTTTTTCCGGTTTGTTCATCTGAAACCTATTGGGAGCGGAGACATAAAGCTGAACAACCTCTTTCCCTGCAAACTTACCAACATTCTTCACATCAATAGAAACAGAATATATACCATTATCAACTTTGACAGACGGATTGACATACTCGAATGTTGTATACGAAAGACCATAGCCGAAAGGATAAGACACTTGCTTTCCGAAACTATCGAAATAGCGATAACCGACAAAAATATCTTCTTCATAATCCGTATAGTCTACATTCTTCACTGAAGAGCTTTTGTCCTCCTTATTCCTCACATCTGTATTAGCCCTAGCATCCATAGGAAAATTGGTCGAAGAAGCAACGTCCATCAACTTGTTCGGGAAAGTCATTGTCAACTTACCCGATGGAGATACCTTACCGCTCAACACATCCGTCACACTATTTCCACCCTCCTGTCCTGCCTGCCAAGCCAGCAAAATAGCATCCGGTAGTTTTTTCCAAGAAGCTGTTTCGATTACACCTCCGATATTCAATACCACCACCACTTTCTTCCCAGCAGCATGGAAAGCTTGGCTGACGGACTTCAGCAGTTGCAATTCTTCCTCACTCAGTTCAAAATCACTGACATTACGGTCTACAAATTCACCGGAAGTACGTCCCAGCGTAACCAATGCAACATCCGCTTTAGCAACTTGTTCTGACAACACCTTTGTAGTAGGGATAAGTTCTGTCGGGCGAGGTACCGGTATAAATCTGGAGAAAGGCTGAGACGAGTCAGGAGTATTTTTCTTATTCTCGGCCTCAATATACTGTTCATAATCGGCCTTCAATGCTTCATCTATCTGGTATCCAGCATTCTTCAAACCATCCAATAATGAGACTGTATAGGCACGATTCACATTACCTGAGCCGGTACCTCCTGCTATGAAATCATAGGAAGTACACCCGAAAAGAGCTATATTTCTGACCTTCCTTTCAAATGGCAAGGTTTCGTTATTATTCTTCAACAAAACCATTCCTTCAGTCGCTGACTGGCGGGTAACTGCTGCGTGCGCCTTCAAATCAGGTTTATTGGAATATTTGTATTCTTTAAAATGAGGAGTTTGGAGAATAAGTTCAAGAACACGCTTCACATTACGATTCAGTATGGATTCATCCAATTTTCCGGATTTCACCCCTTCGATAATCATATCATACTGGTTAGCCCTTCCCGGTTGGAGCATATCATTACCTGCTATCATCTGAGCCACGGCATCCTTCCCTCCAAACCAGTCAGTTACCACCATACCCTCGAAATTCCACTCATCACGCAATAAAGTGGACAGCAAGTCTGTATTCTCAGAAGCATAGGTGCCATTAATATGATTGTAAGAGGACATTACTGTCCATGGTGCCGATTCCTTCACTGCAATTTCGAACCCCTTCAAATAGATTTCCCGTAAGGCACGGGGAGTGACACGAGCATCATTGGCATTCCGATTGGTTTCCTGATTGTTGACAGCAAAATGCTTGATGGAAGTTCCCACTCCATTGCTCTGTACCCCTCTGACATAAGCGGCAGCTATCTTGCCGGATACAAGCGGATCTTCGGAATAGTATTCAAAATTACGCCCGCACAACGGGTTCCGATGGATATTCAAGGCAGGAGCCAACAAGACATCCGCACCATATTCCAGCACTTCATTACCTATCGATTTCCCGACTTCCTCCACCAAATCTTGATTCCAAGTAGAAGCAAGTAATGTACCGATAGGGAAATGCGTACAATAATAAGTAGCAGAATCGCCTTCGCGGACAGGATCGATACGCAGGCCGGCAGGTCCATCTGCCAACACAATGGCCGGGATTCCCAAACGGGGTATCGGATAAGTGGTGCCCGCAGCACCGGGAACCAGCTTCTTGGTAGTGCCAATCACCGTGCTGTCACCCGAGGTACCCGCCATTCCGGTACCGATAACCAAGCGCGCCTTTTCTTCCAGCGTCATAGCGCCAATGACATCCTCAACGGAATCTTTACCCAGTTGGGGAGCCGCCGGTCCACAAGCGCTCAAAACGCTTGCGACCAACAGCAGACTGAATAGTTGTTTCTTCATGGTGTGTTATGATTTATTTGAACAACTTGGGAGCAAATACAGAGAGATAAATACGCCAGCAAGTCCATACATGCCCACCGGGAGTTTCCATAAACTCATACTTATATCCCTTCTTATCCAAATCGGCGCGATAGGCGGCATTGTTCTTATACAGGAAATCGTCTTTGCCGATACCCAGCCAGTAGAGTTTAGGAGCTTTTCCAAACTGGACAGCCAGCTTCTTGTCCATATCCTGATAAACCGGGCTATTCCGCTGGCCTGCACTCTGGACATTAAGAGCGGCAGAGAACAAACCTACATAATCGAACATATCGGGATAGTTCAAAGAAATATTGGCAGAATGAAAGCCACCCATTGAAAGGCCTGCAATGGCACGGTGTGCCTTGTCTGCCTGCACACGGTAATTACTTTCTACGAACTTCACAATCTCGGGGAAATA
>VOFC01002450.1_pt1 | contig 73157 bp, 74 predicted proteins | sample 5384161 | NCBI WGS metagenome assembly VOFC01 (sample SAMN12384722, study PRJNA508395) | human gut metagenome | isolation source: healthy gut B | host: Homo sapiens
ACTCGATCTGGATGTCATACTCATCCCGCAGGATGTCGTAGACCTCGATGCCGGCGAGGCCGATGTCCAGCGTGTGGACGCTGAGCTTTGTGGTGTCGAAGTCGAAGACCGAGTTGCCGTTGCACAGCTCCTTGCCGAAGGCGTAGTAGCCGCCCACGGCGTTGATCTCTTCGCGGGCATACTCGGCCATGTCAGCCACCTGATGGAACACCTGCCGGCCCCGCAGCGCGAGGTTCCGCCGGGAGATGTCGAGGCTGGACATGAGCAGGTAGCTGCCGGAGGTCGTCTGGGTCAGGTTGATGATCTGGCGCACATAGCCGGGGTGGACGTTGGGGCCGATGAGCAGCAGGCTCGACTGCGTTAAGCTGCCGCCGCTCTTATGCATGGAGACGGACGCCATGTCCGCGCCTGCCGCCATGGCGGAGACGGGCAGACCGCCGCCGCCGAAGTAGAAGTGGGTGCCGTGGGCCTCGTCGGCGAGGCAGAGCATCCCGGCGTCGTGGGCCATCTTGACGATGGCACGCAGATCAGAGCAGATGCCGTAATAGGTGGGGTTGTTCACCAGCACGGCCACGGCGTTGGGGTGCTCCTTGATGGCTTTTGCCACCTGCTCCCGCTTCATGCCCAGCGAGATGCCGAGGCGCTTGTCCACTTCGGGATTGACATAGACCGGCACTGCGCCGCAGAGCACCAGTGCGTTCAGCACACTGCGGTGGACGTTGCGGGGAGAATGATCTCGTCGCCCCGCTTGCAGACCGTCAGCACCATGCTCTGCACCGAGCTGGTGGTGCCGCCCACCATCAGAAAAAGCGTGTGCTGCGCCGAAGGCGTCGGCGGCCAGCTCCTCGGCCTCCCGGATGACCGATACCGGGTGGCAGAGATTGTCCAGCGGTTTCATGCTGTTGACGTCCACGCCCACGCACTGCTGGCCCAGAAAGGCCGTCAACTCCGGGTTGCCCCGGCCGCGCTTGTGGCCCGGCACATCGAAGGGGACCACCCGCATCTGTCGGAACTGTTCCAGAGCCTCGTAGATCGGTGCGCGGCGCTGGTCCAGCCGGAACCGTGTACGGTTCTCACTCATGTTTTTTCCTCCGTCCCTGATTCCTGTTACCCCCATGCGGACAAACAAAAAAGCGCAAGCCCTGCACGCGGAGTGCAGACTTGCGCTTTGAAAAACCGTTTGAATGCGCGGACAAAGCCTCCGGGGCAAAGACGCCAGAGCCGTATCGCAGCATGATTCATCAGGATTCAAAAGGACGGGATGACGAGAGTCTATATAGCAATTACACTTTTACTACTCTTATTGACCGTTTCACAAGTCTGCGCACGCTTTTGCGCAATTTCATGGTTGTAAAGGAACCAACTTATAAAATTTGAACTATGACGTTCAATTAATGGCAGCTTGCGCCGCCGGTCGGCAGTGGACCCGGCTGTCCGTATGGCCTTAGCCCCGATGGGCGGTCCATGGGCGGTCCAAAATTGCTTTGAAAAGACTTCGACACGCTTCGTCTCTCAAAATCGTGTGTGATTTTATCATGCAAAAAGCGGTTTGTCAATGATTTGACAGGAAAAAGCTCAAAAAATCTTTCAAGAGTCATACTTATCGTCATCCGGCAGGAAGTGCCGGCGCGGCATAACATTAAAAGAACGGCCCCGGTACGCAGTCTGGACGTACCGGAGCCGTTTTGGTTTGCTTGCGCCGGGGCTTCAGCGCTTGATGTCGTAGTTCATGTTCATGAGGTTGCGGATGGTGCTGACATCGTCGGTGATGTTGGCATCGCCGTGGATGGTGTGCTTGATGGCGCTGCTTGCCACCGCAAAGTTTATCATGTCCATGGCCTTGTAGTTGTGGAGCATGGCGTAGATGAGGCCGCTGGCAAAAGCGTCGCCGCCGCCCACCCGGTCGAGGATGTTGAAGGTGAACAGCTTGCTCTCGAAGGTGTGGCCGTCGTACCACATAAAGGCCTTCAGGCTGTTCTCGCTGCCGCTGTGGGCGTAGCGGACGTGGCGGGCGATGCACTTCAGGCTGGGGTAGCGCTCGATGAAGTGCTGGAAGATCTCGTCCTGCTCTTCATAGCTGGGCTGCAGGGGCACGCCATCCTTCCAATCGCCCTTGGAGTGGTCGTTCTCGTCCTTCCACAGGTGGTAGGGCTCGATGCCCAGCAGCACGTCCACATAGGCAGGCACTCGGTACAGAAATCGCGGGCCTCCTCCCACGTCCAGAGGGTGGAGCGGAAGTTGCCGTCGAAGCTGACGGTCAGACCCTTCTTCTTGGCCTCCTTGAGCATATCGATGATGAGGCCGCGGCAGTTGGGGGCCAGAGCCGGGGTGATGCCGCTCAGGTGCAGCCAGTCGAAGCCCTCCAGCAGGGCGTCCAGATCGACCTGAGAGAAATCGTACTCGGTGATGGCGCTGTGCTTGCGGTCGTAGATGACCTTGGAGGGGCGGATGCCGTAGCCGGTCTCGAGGTAGTAAGTACCCAGACGGTTGGAGGGGCGTCTCATTCGGCTCGGTGAGGATCATGGGGGTGCAGTGTACGTCGTTGCAGCGCAGCCAGCGCACAGCGCTCTTGCCCAGGGAGTTGTTGGGCACGACGCTGAAGAAGGTGCTGTCCACGCCGAGGTTTGCCAGCGCAAGGGCGATGTTGGCCTCGCTGCCGCCATAGCTGGCCTCAAAGTTGGTGGCCATGCGGAGTTTTTCGTAGTTCGGCGGGGTCAGGCGCAGCATGATCTCGCCGCAGGTGATAAACTTCTGTCCGGTGGTCTCATAGCCCAGAATGGGGTTGAAATGTTCCATAACGATCCTCCTGTTGCTCTTCTCGGGCATTTGAGCCGCCGCCTCTCCTATACCATTCTTGAGACGGGGCGTTTGGTGCTCAGCAGGGCAGCCAGACCCCACATGACGCACATCGTTGTATCCATTATAGTGCTTTCGGAGAGGATTTGCAAGGAAAAGAAAAACACTGCGAGAGAAAATTTGGTGGGATTTTTTGTGGATTGTGACGGAAAGCGTATCGGCAGGCCGTCCGGCAGTTTCCCCGCAAATGGGACCCGAAACCCACGGTTTCGCCCCAACGCTTCGCGCCGGGGCCCCACTTCTCTGGACATTTGCTTGGGAAACTCCCCTCCACCTGCCTCTGATAGGTTTACCGGCTGGTTAAATGCCCGTCAAATCAAAGCTCGGTGTATACTCCTCCCGGGCGCTGCTCTTCTGCTGCATATAGCCGGCGGTCAGCCCCAGATCCATGGCATAATTGACCACCCGGCGGTACTCGTAGGTGGTGATGCGCCGCCCGATGCCGTGCTCTGCGGCCTTGTAAAAGGGGGTGTACTGGCTCATGACACTGGGGATGAAGCAGCCGGGGTCGGCCTCGTTCCATGCGGCCATCCGGTCGAGGACGGCAAAACTGTCGTCGATGTGGCCGGGCAGGGCCAGATGCCGCAGGATGACGCCTTTCTGTAAGATGCCCTCGCTGTCGAACACCGGGTGGCCCGCCTGCGCCATCATGGCCTCGATGGCGGGCTTGGCCTGTGCGAAGTAGTCCGGCGCAGCGGAAAGCTCGGCGGAGAGGGAAGAGGAGACGTACTTCAAATCGGCCAGCCAGATGTCGATATAGCCGCGCCATGCCTCCACGCTTTCCACCGTCTCGTAGCCGCCGGTGTTGCAGACGATGGGCAGGCGCAGCCCCTGCGCCCGGGCAAGGTCCAGCGCCGCGATGATCCAGGGCTGCCACTGGCCGGGGGTGACGAGGTTGATGTTGTGGGCGCCCTGCTTCTGCAGATCGAGGAAAATTTCGGCCAGATGCTCTATCGTGATCTCTTTGCCCAGACCCTCGGCGCTGATGGGGTAATTCTGGCAGAAGCAGCACTTGAGGGTGCAGCCCGAGAAAAACACCGTGCCGCTGCCCCGGGTGCCGCTGATGCACGGCTCCTCCCAGAAATGCAGGGCCGCGCGAGCGGCTTTCAGGGTGCCGCCCGCCCCGCAGAAGCCCACCTGCCCGGCTGCACGGTCGGCGCGGCAGCGGCGGGGGCAGAGGGTGCAGGAGGCCGGAGGCGTCACGGAAAGAATTTTAGGCATATCGTCCAACTCCTATGAGAAAGAATCATATTAAATTATCCGGGGCTATTATATCATTTTTGTCCCCGGAAGTGGTATACTAAGAATGAATATTGCATGTCATGCAAGAATACTACATGATCTGGAGGAAACCATGCGCACAGAAAACGAAGAGATCCGGGACAACCTGAAATATCTGAGCCTTCTGGCCCGGGACTATCCCTCGCAGGCAGCGGCTGCCAGCGAGATCATCAGCACGCAGGCGCTGCTCAAGCTGCCCAAGGGCACCGAGCACTTCATGAGCGACCTGCACGGTGAGAACGAGGCGTTCGTACATATCCTGAACTCCGCCTCCGGCGTCATCCGGGAGAAGGTGGACATCGTGCTGGGGGATGCGGTGCCGGAGGATACCCGCGCCGAGCTGGCGACCCTCATTTATTACCCGAACGAGAAGCTGCCCCAGCTCAAGGAGCGCTGTGCCGACGAGGAAGCGCTGGAACAGTGGTACAGTGAGACGCTGCTCCGGCTCATCGACATCTGCCGCCTCGTCTCTTCCAAGCACACCCGGGAGCACGTCCGGGCCTGCCTGCCGTCCAGCTGCGGTTACATTCTGGATGAGCTGCTCCACGCCCACTTCGAGGACCACGACAAAGACCTCTACTACGGCCAGATCGTCGGCAGCATCATCGAGAATGGCCGCGCCGATAAGTTCATCGTCCGTCTCTGTGAGCTGATCAAGCGGCTGGCCGTGGACAAGCTCCACATCGTGGGCGACCTGTTCGACCGCGGCCCCCGGCCGGACGTCATCCTTGACCTGCTGATGCGCCACCACGATGTGGACATCCAGTGGGGTAACCACGACGTGGTCTGGATGGGCGCGGCGGCCGGCAGTCCCATCTGCATCTGCACGGTGCTGAAGACCACCCTTTCTTACCACAACCACGGCATGGTGGAGGACTGCTACGGCATCAACCTCCGCCACCTGCAGCGGATGGCCGAGCAGTTCTACGGCGACGACGACTTGACCATCTGGATGCCCCACACCGACGCCGCCCGCGGCCCCTACACCCCCGGTATGCTCCATCGCTGCGCCGTCATGCATAAGGCCATCACCATCCTGATGCTCAAGCTCGAGTGTCAGGTCATCGACCGCAATCCAGATTTCAAGATGCAGGACCGCGACTTCCTGCGCCGCATCAACTGGGAGAAGAGGACCGTCATGGTGAGCGGCAGGGAGTACCCCATGCGGGATATGTCTTTCCCGACGGTAGACCCCGCCGACCCCACCGCGCTGAACAGCGATGAGAAGGTGGTGCTCCAGAAGCTGGTGCAGTCCTTCCGCCAGAGCGAGAAATTGCAGCAGCACGTCGAGTTCCTCTATGCTAAGGGCAGCGTCTACCACATCGAGAATGGCAATCTGCTCTACCACGGCGCTGTGCCGATGACTAAGAAAGGCACCTTCGCTGTGGAGCTGTTCGAGGGCCACGCCTACTCGGGCCGCGCCCTCATGGACTACTGCGACGAGCGCGCCCGCCGGGGCTATTTCGCCCCCGAGGGCAGCGCCGCCCGCCAGAGCGGACAGGATTTCCTGTGGTATCTGTGGTGCGGCAAGCTCTCGCCCCTGTACGGCCGCAGCGCCATGACCACCTTCGAGCGGCTGTATGTCGAAGACGCTTCCACTCACACTGAGGTGAAGGACCCCTATTATACCTGGTACAATGAGGAAGCTGTCTGCCGCCGCATCCTCGCCGAGTTCGGCCTGCCCGGCACCAGCCACATCGTCAACGGCCATGTCCCCGTGCAGGAGAAGAAGGGCGAAAGCCCCATCAAGGGCGGCGGACGCCTCGTGGTCATCGACGGCGGCTTTTGCCGCGCCTACCACGAGAAGACCGGCATTGCGGGCTACACGCTGGTCTATTCCAGCCGCACCATGTCCCCTGCGTACCCACCAGCCCTTCGAGAGCGCCGAAAAGGCCGTGAATGAGAACCTCGACATCCTTTCTCAGAAGAACATCCTCGAGACGGAGAACCACCGCATCCTTGTGGAGGAGACGGACGAGGGCGAGATCCTGCGGGAGAAGGTCCACGACCTCAAACAGCTGGTCCGCGCCTATCAGCTGGGCTGGATCAAGGAGACCCGCTGCGACGACAGTGTGTGGTAATCAGCGGCAAATGTAAAATTTTCCTGAAAATAAGAGACAAAACCCGAGAATAATAGAAAAGAAACTGGGCAAAACAGAAAATAATCGACGAGCGTGCATTGGGGCTTTGCTTTTTGCTGGAAGTTGTGTATAATAAGATAGCTGTAAGTGTATCGATTGGTTGTGAGCTTTGTACAGCGAGAAGATAACGCACCTTGAATTCATCTTTTGGGCCTGCGGGGAGCGGGCTTGTGACAAGGAGATCATAAAATTGGAAAAGTTTGTTATTACGGGCGGTAAGCCCCTGCACGGCGAAGTCATCATCTCCGGCGCGAAGAATGCGGCTGTGGGCATCCTGCCTGCTACCATTCTGGCGGCAGACGTCTGCGTCATCGAGAATCTGCCGGACATCAGCGATGTGGCGGTGAGCCTGAAGATCCTGAGCGTGCTGGGCGCGAAGGTGCGGATGCTGAACAAGAACACCTACGAGATCGACACCACCCACCTGACCGGCACCAACGTCCCGGACGACCTGTCCCGCCAGATGCGCGCCAGCTACTATTTCCTCGGCGCCCTGCTGTCCCGCTTCGGCAAGGCCGAGGTGGCCATGCCCGGCGGCTGCAACCTCGGCCCCCGCCCCATCGACCAGCACCTCAAGGTGTTCAGCGCACTGGGCGCAGACGACAGCGTGGACTACGGCATGATCACCGTCCACGCCGAGGAGCTGAACGGCGCACACATCTTCTTCGATAAGGTGAGCGTCGGTGCGACCATGAACGGGATGCTCTCTGCCGTGATGGCAAAGGGCCAGACCATCCTGGAGAACTGCGCCAAGGAGCCTCATGTCGTCGATCTGGCCAACTTCCTGAATATGTGCGGCGCTGATGTGCGCGGCGCAGGCACCGATGTCATCAAGGTGCGCGGCGTTGAGCAGATGCACGGCTGCACCTACAGCATCATCCCCGACCAGATCGAGGCCGGCAGCTATATGGTGGCCGCCGCAGCCACCGCCGGCGATGTGCTGGTGAAGAACGTCACCCCCAAGCACCTCGAGCCGATCACCGCAAAGCTCCGCCGTGCGGGGGTCGAGGTGGAGGAATTTGACGATGCTGTGCGGGTTCGCCGCACCGGCGACATCCTGCCCCTCAAGATCAACACCATGCCCCACCCGGGCTTCCCCACCGATATGCAGCCCCTGATGGGCGTCCTGCTCAGCGTGGCGAAGGGGACTTCCACCGTCACCGAGAGCGTCTGGGACAACCGTTTCCGCTATGTGGACGAGCTGCGCAAGATGGGCGCGAACGTGCAGGTGGACGGTCAGGTGGCCGTGTTTGAGGGCGTCGAGAAGCTTTCTCCCGCTCCGCTCCGCGCTTCCGACCTGCGCGCCGGTGCAGCGATGGTCGTTGCAGCCCTGATGGCCGACGGCACCAGCGAGAGCGAGGAGATCGGCCATATCGAGCGCGGCTACGAGAACATCGTGGAGAAAGCTGCGCGGCCTCGGTGCTGACATCAGGAAGGTGGAGCGGATGCCCGCTGCACTGGAACAGGCCCTGTAATTAGAAAAACCTCTCCGTCACGCCTGCGGCGATGCCGCCTCCCCCTGTCGAGGGGGGAGGCATTGGCAGTCCGTCAGGTCCCTGCGTTTTTATGACTGCGCAGCAGACGGAGGGTTTTTTATTTGTTGAGGTTTATCATGTCTGAATTCATCTCTCTTTATTCCGGTTCCTCCGGCAACAGCAGCGTCGTGCGCTGCGGGGAGCGGTATCTCATCGTGGATATGGGCAAAGGCGTCCGGACCACCGGCGCAGCCCTCAAGGCGCTGGAGCTGGACGTCTCCGACTGCGGCGGCATTCTTGTCACCCATGAGCACAGCGACCATGTGAAGGGCCTTTCCACCTTCCTGAAAAAATATCCGCTGCCGGTGTACGGTGCAGAGGAAACACTGGAATTTCTGGACGCAAACGGGGTCGTTCCCGCCAGCTGCGATCTGACGGCCCTGACGCCGGGCCGGGAAGCGGAGATCGGGGTCTTCGGGGTCAAAGCTCTTCCCCACCAGCCACGACGTCCCCTGTGTGGGCTACCGCATCCACACCCCCGACGAGAAGACCATGACCATCGCCACCGACCTCGGTGTGCTGACGCCCGCCGTACATGAAGCCCTCTCGGACTGCGACCTCGTGGCGCTGGAGAGCAACTACGACCTGCATATGCTCCGCAGCGGGCCGTACCCCTACTATCTGCGCGCCCGCATCGAGTCGGTGAGAGGGCACCTCTCCAACGATGAGTGCGCAGCCAAGCTGCTGGAACTCATTCAGGGGGGCTGCAAGAAGTTCGCGCTCTGCCACCTCTCGCAGGAGAACAACACTCCCGCGCTGGCCTTGCAGACCGTCTTTTTCCACCCTCGGTGCGGCGGGCGTCGTACCGGATAGGGATTGCATCGTCCAGACCCAGCGGCGGAACGAGGTCAGCCCTGCGCTGGCGTTCTGACACTATAAAACCAGAGCAGGAAAAGGAGAAAAGAGCCTATGTCGTACATCATGGCGCTGGACGCCGGAACCACTTCCAACCGCTGCATCCTGTTCAATAAGGCAGGCGAGATCTGCAGCGTCGCGCAGAAGGAGTTTGCCCAGTATTACCCGAGACCCGGCTGGGTGGAACACGACGCCATGGAGATCTGGGCCAGCCAGCTGGGCGTGGCCCTCTCGGCCATGAACAAAGTCGGTGCCCGGAGCCGAGGACATTGCCGCCATCGGCATCACCAACCAGCGGGAGACCACCATCGTCTGGGACAAGGAGACCGGGGAGCCCATCTGCCACGCCATCGTCTGGCAGTGCCGCCGCACCAGCGAATACTGCGACGAGCTGAAAGCCCGGGGCTTGACGGAGAAATTCCGGCAGAAGACCGGCCTCATCATCGACGCCTATTTTTCGGCCACCAAGCTCAAGTGGATACTGGATCATATCCCCGGTGCCCGCGAAAGGGCCGAGCGAGGGGAGAACTGCTCTTCGGCACTGTGGAGACCTGGCTCATCTGGAAGCTGACCTGCGGAAAACTGCACGTCACCGACTATACCAACGCCAGCCGCACCATGATGTTCAACATCCACACGCTGGAATGGGACGATGAGATCCTGCAGGAGCTGAACATCCCGAAATGTATGCTCCCGAAGCCGGTGCCGTCCAGCGGTTTTTATGAGTACGCTGACCCGATGCACTTCGGCGGCGAGATCAAGATCGCCGGTGCGGCGGGCGACCAGCAGGCGGCCCTCTTTGGCCAGACCTGCTTTGCCTCCGGCGAAGCCAAGAACACCTTCGGCACCGGCGGCTTTTTGCTCATGAATACCGGTGAGACGCCGGTCACCTCCCGGAACGGCCTCGTGACCACCATCGCGTGGGGCCTCGACGGCAGGGTGGATTACGCGCTGGAAGGCTCGATCTTCGTGGCCGGTGCGGCCATCCAGTGGCTCCGCGATGAGCTGCGCCTGCTGGAAGAGTCCCGGGACTCGGAGTACATGGCCCGGAAGGTGCGGGACACCAACGGCTGTTACGTCGTGCCGGCCTTCACCGGCCTCGGCGCGCCCCACTGGGACCAGTACGCTCGGGGCACCATCGTGGGCCTTACCCGGGGCTGCAACAAGTACCATATCATCCGCGCCACGCTGGACAGCATCTGCTATCAGGTCAACGACGTCCTCCACGCCATGGCGGCGGACTCCGGCATCGCCATGAAGTCCCTCCGGGTGGACGGCGGCGCGTCGGCCAACGACTACCTCATGCAGACGATGGCCGACCTCAGCGACCTCGAGGTCAAGCGGCCCTGCTGCGTGGAGACGACGGCGCTGGGCGCGGCTTATCTGGCGGGCCTTGCCGTGGGCTACTGGCAGTCTGCCGAGGACATCACCCGCAACTGGTCGGTGGACCGTGTGTTCCGCCCGGACATCTCGGAAGAGGAACGCACCAAGCGCATCAAGGGCTGGAATAAGGCTGTCCGCTGCGCCTATCACTGGGCCAGGGACGAAGAGGAATAAGGAGAGACAAAACGGCCGGAGTTGCCTGACGAGTAACTCCGACCGTTTTTTGTTATTAGGTAGCTTGAGCGAGGGAAAATCACCGGCTCGCAGAGAGCATAACGCTCCAACGAGCTGTGCTTTGGGGTTAAATCATCTTAAAGTATTTCAGTGAAGCGCAATGACACATTCGGTATGACTTTTGTTGTCCAAACACAGATCGATGTCGCTTTCAACGATAGGCAGTCGGAATTTGATGGATTTGAGCCACTGACCGTTGGGCTGACGCTCTGGGTAGATTTGAATTTCAGAGATCAGATGTTCCATCAGCTTTTTTACGTTCAAGGGGATTCATCACATTGTAGAGCTTTTCAAAGCAAATGAGAACTTTGTAAATGTTATCGCCTGTGATTTTATCCGCTTCGATAGCCTGCTTCTTTGCACGGGCATCCATCAGGTTGTTTTCGGCTTCCTCGATTTTATCGTACATCCTGTAAAGCCGCTCGTCAAGGTCGGATTTGCGGATGATGTAATGGCGGTCATCCGGGTCAAGAGTGTCGATCTCCTCCATAATTTTGGACTTGATGGAATAATACTGCCGCACCTGCTTTTCAGCGGCAGTAATTTCCTGTTCAATGGCAGTGGTGTCCACTTTGCTATTGATCTTCTCCTGCATCATGGCGGCAAACTTTGGATTGCTGACTAGTTTGATGATAACCTCCACCACGGCGTTGTCCAGAACTTCTTCCTGAATTTGCTTGTTGAAATCGCATTTTTGCCCACGTTGCATCTTGCGATGCTTGCAACTGTAATAAGAGAAAGATTTATAGGGTGTGCCATCTTTCTTTCGTTTGGTGCATTTGTTGCTGTACATTCCAGCACCGCAAACGGGGCACTTGACAAGGGCGGATAACAAGTGCGCCTGTTCCGTCTTGCCGCGGTTGACTGGTTCGTATCGTTTGGACTGCGCCAACAGCTTGACCTGTGCGGCGTTCCACAATTCTTCCGATACGATGCCCTCGTGCAGGCCGTCCACCAGTAAATAATTCTCCTGTGGAACCTGATGATATTCATTCCGGGTGCCGTGGATCTTTTCGAGTTTGCGGCGACCAAAGGCGATTTTTCCGCAGTAGACGGGGTTCTTCAGGATGGCACGAATCAATGTTGCGCTGAAAAGGGGAGAGGTGCCATTTTGACGGGCAAGTTTCTGAAAGCCGTGGGTCTCCAGATATTTGGAAAGACCATTTGCACCTGTGTCCGTGTTTACATATTGCTCAAAAATTGTACGAATGGCAGGGGCTTCATCCTCATTGATTTGCAGCACACCGTCAACCAAACGATAGCCATAAGGCGCAAAACCGCCGTTCCAGCGACCTTCCCGTGCCTTCTGAATGCGGCCTTCCATGGTTTGGACACGGATGTTCTCACGCTCGATTTCAGCGACAGCGGACAGAACGGAGATCATCAGTTTGCCGGCGTCTTTAGAAGAATCAATGCCGTCCTCCACGCAAATCAGGTTCACACCAAAATCCTGCATTACCTGCAAGGTAGACAGTACATCGGCAGCGTTGCGGCCAAAGCGGGAGAGCTTGAACACCAGCACATAGGCAACACAATCCTTGCCGGATTTGATGTCCTCCATCATCCGGCAGAAAGAAGCACGGCCTTCAATGGATTTGCCCGATTTGCCTGCATCCTCGTATTCGCCGACGATCTGGTAGTCGTTGAAGTCTGCATAGGCTTTCATGCGGGCTTTCTGCGCATCCAGTGAATAGCCATCAATCTGCATGGCGGTGGATACGCGGGTATAAATGTAAACCTTTGTCTTTTCTTGTGACATAAAAACCTCACAAAACAGTTATTTCTTGTCTGCTTTCTGCTCCAGAAACTTAATGGAATCCAGATAATCCTGCTCCACATCGCTGAGGGTTTTAGCCTTATATTTCCGATATTCGGTAGTAGCTTTGTCCACTGCCTGCTGGTGGGTCACACTGCCATTGTCAATAAGTAACTGTTCACCGCTCATGGTTCAAAATGCGGTCGAGGTGGTTTGCCCAATCCTGCATGGTCATGGGCTGTTCACGTTCTGCCTGACGTTCTGCGAAATCCAGATAACCGGAAACCAACTGCCCCATAGTACGAAGCTCTTTTTCATTCAGATAGTTTGGCAATAGTAGCTTCTCGTAAAGTGGGCTGGTTTCCTGCAAAAGTGGTCAGACCCATAAATTCCTTTTCGGCATCTGCACGGTTGTAAATGACCTCGGCGGCAGTCTGACCGTGGATGGCATAATGAATTTTATTCTGGACTTTTTGAAGAACTGGACGGAGATTTCTGCTTTTGGGTCGTAGTCAATGCTGGTTGCATAGATTTCCAGAACCTGACGATAAAACACTTTTTCGGAAGCACGGATGTCACGGATGCGTTCTAACAGCTCTTTGAAATATCCACCGCCGCCCAGATTTTTCAGGCGTTCGTCATCCAGCGCAAATCCCTTGCGCATATATTCCTTCAGGATGCCAGTTGCCCAGATACGGAACTGTGTGCCTCGTTTGGATTTGACACGATAACCAACAGAAATAATGACGTCAAGATTGTAGAATTCGACCTGATAGGTCTTTCCGTCTGCGGCAGTTGTTGCAAATTTTGCAACAACTGAATCTCGTTCAAGCTCACCCTCTGCAAAAATGTTTTTGATGTGACGGGAAATTGTGGATTTGTCACGTTGGAACAACTCAGCCATCTGGTCAATGGAAAGCCAAACGGTGTCACCGTCAAAGGTAGTATCAATTTTGGTCAGGCCATCTTCTGTGGTGTAAATGAGGATGGAATTTTTAGGAGAGTCATCTGGACGATTCATTTTAAGCACCTCGTTCCGTGTATGTAATACAGTGGAAGGGGAGACCTTACCACTGTGTTGGGACAAGTATTACAAGAATATTATATCATGCTGCAAGAACAGTATCAACGGCATCTTGTGGATTTTTGTTATTCGTTGAGGATACGGCGTTGTCTATTTCCAAGACCGATGCGTACTTCTCAATCACATCAGCTAGAAAGGTTACGAATGCGCTCCATTCATCGAGTGTGGGCGTAGAGCATTCCGAAGGGGTGGGATTGTTTTCTATACGATGAAAATTATTCAATAGGCAACTCCATTTCCTTGTAGCAGAACTTAGGACGTCCTGCGGATTCCTTCAGAAATGTTTCTGATCTATCCGATTAAAATTTTTAAGCGTTCCAGCTTTTCCTGTGCGTTCTCCTTCCGGAAGCTGACCCCAATGCAGGAAATCGGAACGCACATTTCCAGCAGGCGGTCATAGATGCGGGCATGAGCGGTATCTTGTGGGTGTCGTATCTCGTCTAGCGTCAGATTTGTGGTAACGATCAGCGGCTTCCGGCTGCGGTATCGGCTGTCCACGATGTTGTAGATCTGCTCCAATGCGTACTCGGTGCCTCTTTCCATGCCGAAATCGTCAATGACGAGCAGGGGATAGCGGCAGAGCTTGTCCACAATATCATTGCGCCCGGAAAAGCTGTTGTTCAGCTCGTTCAGGATCCGGGCAAAGTTCGTCATACGCACAGGCACCTCCTGCTCCATCAGAGCGTTTGCAATGCACCCGGCAAGGAAACTTTTGCCGGTGCCCACACCGCCCCAGAGAAGCAATCCAAGGTTCTCTGCACGCATGGTCTGCCACTGCTCCACATAGCGATGTGCATGGTGCATCTGCGGGCTGCGGCCATTGTCGTTTTCAAAGGTCCAGTCCAGCATTGCCGGGTTAGAAAACCCCTCAGCTTTTAGCCGCCGCACAAGATTGTTGTGCTTTTGCTGGTTGATAAGGGCTTCCTGCTTTGTCCTCTCGATGCGCTGGCAGTTGCATTCGATTGGGTGCTTGTTCTTGCCCATCAGGGCAATGCCTTTTGCAAAGAACGCTTCCCTTGGCGTGTGACATTTTCCGCAGTAAAGCAGACCGTCCTCGCCATAATAATCTTCGATATTTTCGGGAATGCTGGATGGGAGTTGTTCCAAAATTTTTTCTATCGTCTTTATAGGCTTTCTCCTTCCTTGAATGTGTAGTCCGGGATGCCCGGTGCTCGACTTTCGTTCTGACTTCTGCCGCTTTGCCCAGATACGCAGGGTGGCGGCGTGATCGGCGTACTTTTTCCGGTGGACTGGATATAAGCTGAAAGCTGTTCGATCAGGCTGTCCAGCCCGAAGAAATCGGTTTTGAGCTGCTTGTACTCTTTTTCCGTCAGAAAGACATTTTGATATTCTCCAAAGGTTAAAGGGGCAGCTGTTGTTTTTATCAGGTGGCTATCTTTCAGGTTGTTCTTATTACGTTGGTTAGTGGAACGCTTTTTGTTCCATGGAAGGCATCATTTCTGTTCCATCGGATGGAACAAAATCGTTCCATGCGGGGGAACATTTTTGCACTGTCGGAACTTTTTACAAAGATGCTGTTGGGCACAGTAATGCGACCTCTTCTGCGCTCAATCAAATCAGCATCTTCCAGTGAACGCAACGCACGTTTAATGCTCATGGTGCTGCATCGTAGAGCATCGCTCAATGATGAAAGAGGGAAAATCACATAGACGAAGCCGCGCTCATCCATCCAGTTGTTCTTTTTGAGAAAGAGTTGCCCGGTCAAGCAGCAGGGTGTAGAGCAACTTCGCTGTGTGGCTCAAGTCGGTATCCAGCAGAAAGCGGGGATAGGGCAGATATTGCGGTAAAGGTGTAGTGACAGTCAGGTAGTCGGAAATAAAACTCACCTCCAGTGCCTTTTCATTAAACAAATTTTTGGAAAGCATTTTACTGGCTGTTGGTAGTCTTCAGAAGATGCTGCCGATGCTGCTCTTTCAGATGCACAATATAGCTTTCTGCCTTTTGCAAAGCAGCAATAACTTTTGCTTCAATCTCTACATTTGTCAGAAAGTCGGGATACAGAGCAAAGCATTGTTCGAGACGGAAAATAAAGCTATCAGAGGCACTGTTGATTTCACTGAACATTCCTTCGGCATCGGCGACATGATCAACCGTTGCCATCTTTTCTCCTAGCTCACGAATGGTCTGGAGTTCGGTGCTGCGCTTTCCCGATGAAATAAAAGGTCGATTCTCCGAGAGTGGATCAGCCGTTTGGATCTTCGATGTGGCAGCACTAGAGAAATTTCGTTCGGTGACCTTGGAAAGCAATTCTGAATTTTCATAGGTGTCTGCACTATCGTCTGGTTTACCGTTTAACTTTTCCTCTCGCCACGTTGATACCACGGTGGGCAATGCTTCTGTGGGAGTTCCACGGATAATGGTAGCCTCTCGCTGGGATAGCTTAAGTTTGCCGGATAAGATTTCTTCCTGAATGCCGGGGCAGTATTTTTCCATCAGCTCAACGGTTTTCATGAACTGCTCGGCACGAATTACGAAAGAAGGGCTTACATTATTTTCTTTGGCGATTCGTTCGGTCGTGTTTTCTACCGATGGCAAATTGTCAATTTGACAGTTTGCCACCTGCGTGTACTGATTGCCATGGTTTCCCCCACGAGTGGATTTTTTTCAGAGTGATACTGCTTTCCAATCAGGAACTTTTTCTGTTCGGGTGTCAGATTCCGACGACCCAGCTGATGTTTGCAGATCCATGCCAGAACATCTTCACGGGTTTCGCAGGTGCAGGAAATCGAACGGGTGGTATAAGGAATTTCCGGGTGCTGCTGGAGAATCTTATAGCGATTGTGGCCATCAACAAGAATGTTGCCCCAGACGATCAGGGGAGACAGGACTTCACCTTCTGAAAGGATGTTTTCTTCCAGTTGCTGAAATTCTTCATCGGTCAATGCAGGAATCTGAGATTGAAATTCAGAATCAATGATAAATTCAAACTTGTTTTTTCTTCATAGGCAAAATCTCCTTTCAAAAATCTATTGGTATTTCTGCCGTTCTCCCTGCATGGGTTTCCTGCCCCCTTCCGGCGGCGTTTTCCGGCTCTCCCACTTGGGGGTCATCGCCGGGTATCCCATGCAGACGGTCATTAGGTTCTCAAGGGTCGATGAAGGCTTGTAGAAAGCCTATCACAATCAAATAAGTATTTTTAGGACGTATCAGGTCCGGTTTTGAGGGAGAAAACCGGACTTGGGAGGTCCGGTTCTTGTGAACGGCTCTGGATAGAGCATACAAAAAATTGCTCGATTTTTTAGGAAGTGATACTTCCGCTTTTGTGTAATATTGAATGAATCAACGACGATTTTTCGGAAACGATTTTTTTTACAAGAAATTTGATTATTCAGCGTCTGTTAAGATACGCAGTCGGCACAGTTTATGTGCTGAATATCGGGTTTTGGCGAAGCCCAACAATCGTTTTTGAAGTCGGATTTGTAAAATCGAATTCAAAAATTGCAAGGTGGTACCGGCTCGCCCTGCTTGCTGCGGTTGCAAACTCGAAAACTTCCTGAGCAAAAAAATAACCGTCCGCTTCAAGTTGAACTTGAAAACGGACGGTCCTGATTGCAAAATGATTCTCAAATTTGGAAAGCACCTTGAGAGGCTTCATAGCACCCGCAAGCAATGCAGATGTATATACATCTGCTCGTTTTGCTCTGCAAAATACTGGTTGGGAACACCCAAACCCTTGAACTACATCCCGTGGATGCAGGCTGTGCGATTGCATCGCTGAATAGTAGCGTCGCTATACAGGATAGGGGCACCTTGTCAATAACGCCGCTGTCGTTATTCATCTACGCCAAAATCTTTTACCTTCAGCGTTTTACAGTTCTCCATCACGGTGCGCACAATGGGGGTGGACAGACCGTCCGGTGCATCGGCGGTAACATCCAGCGTTACCGAAACTTTGCAGCCATCTGCGCTGAGCAGGTGGGTGATGACTTCCTCCACCAGCCGCTGCACATCACGGTTGATGCGGGTGGTGTCCAACTCGGCAGTCATGTAGAACCGGGTGTTTTTGGGCGGAGCGGGAACAGCGGCAGGTTGCGCTGTCGGCGGCTGATGCAAGGTTACAGTGGGGTCAATGGGAGCATCCGGGGAAGGTTGAAAAGGGTGGGCTGTTCGCCGCCCTGAGCAGTTTGCGTAGGCTGCACAACTACTGCGGGAGCACTTTTTTCAGCCAAAAGCTGCTTGCGGGCAGGGTCCAGCTTGACCAAAAGATCGGAGGTGTTGATGCAGTCCACAAACTGGTTATACCGCAGTTCAACATAGCGGTCGCCCGTGTAACCGGCAGCAAGGGCAAAATATTCCTGCGAGTTCAGGCCGGTACGGATGGCATCTTCCAGCACACTGTACTTGGCAAGGCGGGGCAGATAGCAGTAGGTGCACAGATACTCCCACAGCTTCTTAATCTGGATACAGTCGGTGTCCTTCCACAGCACGTTGTTCAGCTCCATCAGCAACAGAGCAGGTGCCCATTTGGTGATGAGAGTCTCGCTTTGTTGCATTTTGCGGGAAGCCTTTGCTACGATGCTGTCGGTGCCGCCGGAAATGCGGCTGGCGTCCCACTGGATGGTTTTCATATCCACAAAACAATCGATCTCCGGGGTCAGCAGCCAGCAGTAGGTCTCCTTGATGCGGGCCTCTACGGTATCATTGCAGCGGTGAAGGTTTGCGTCCACCTCTTTGTTTTGGGCGGCATCGAGATTCAACGTTTCCTTGTCATCCTGAATGGAGCGCCATGCACGGAAGTCCCGGACGGCCTGCCGAAGAGAGAGCATTGCCTCCTGATCCGGTGCCACGAAAGCCAGCATATTGCGGTAGGTGCGTGGCTTTGAGCCGTGGTTGTTCAGGATGTTTTCAGCAGCAGTGATGGCGGCACTCGCTCCTGCGTTGGCAGGGGGGGTGTCCTCGGTGCGCAGAATGACCAGCCGGGCCGCCTGCTCGTCCGGTACATCCAGCGAGGAAGCGGGGCAGACGTGCAGACCTGCAAACGGTTCCTCCCGGCGCAGCTTTTTCAGCCGGGATTCGATCTCCTCGATCACATCGGCTTCGGCCACCTGCGTTGCACGGTCCTGCGCAGTTTTGCGTAGGGTAGGGCGGGTGTCGAACCAGTAACGATCTCCGTTGGTGTTGGTGTAAAGGTATGCCAGCGAGCCCCGCAGGGTGTTCAGGGCATCGTTGAAATCGGCGATGTTTTCGCCGGGCTGGACCACACCCAGCCGGATGTGGGAGCTTCGATGCCACGCACTGCCTGCGAGCGCACTGTGGGCGCACTGCCCAGCATGATGGTGCGCGCCACCCGGCGGGATGCCATAATGCGCCCATACCGCTGGTTGCTCTGGTCCTTCTGGTAGGGGACAGAGTTCTTGCCGTCGATCTCTGTGTTGACGATGGAGTTCCAGCCTTCCGGCAGATAGCGGATCAGTTCATCGCGGACGTTGGGTGCGTCCAGCGAGATGGAGCCGGGCAGGATCATGGCACTGGCATCGCTGCCCATCCACAGCTCATGGATGACCGCAGCCATTAGCCGCAGCACGCCGCGGGTGCGCTGGAACCGCTCCAGTGTGGACCAGTCATCGTATAGGCGGTCAAAGATCTCCGGGTGGATGGGGTAGCAGGAGATCATCCGGTCGCGGTATTCCAACTCTTTGACCTCCGGCGGAAAATCGCTGGGGTTGGTCTGGTACAGCTGGCTGAACTGAGTACAGACCCGGTCGCGGGCTTCTGGGTCCTTGCAGTCAAGGAACAGACGGCGGCGCACCACTTCAAAGCCCCCTCGTTGGCGGCAACGGGCTTCCAGATGGATTCCATCCGCCCGAAGGTATGCTCGATGGTCTCCAGTGCGGTCTTTCCCGCTTCGCCGCCGATCTCAATATCGGATTCCGGGATAGAAGCCACCACAAGGCTGTTCCGGCTGGCGCGGGCGGCTTCGGTGATCTCCTGAATAAAGGAGATGAAGTTGTCGAAAGAACCAGCGGGCAGACCCTTGACACCGTAGATGCGCTTTGCGTATGCCACAAGCTCGTCCATCAGGACCAGGCAGGGACCGCAGGCATCGAACAGGTTTTTCAGTGCTTCACTGCCGGGAGAAACGCCCTTTTGTCTGCATCCTTGACAAAATCGTACAGTTCCGGACGGCCAGCCGATTCCGCCAGCTGCGCTGCCATTTCGCCCCAAAGGGTGTTGATGGTGATGCCGGGGAAATTGATGGGCCGTTTGGTGCGTGTGGGGTCCAGTGCAGTGCCCACCAGCACCGCCACATTTGCCTTGGGCAGGGCAGATACCCCTGCCTGCGCCAGCACCGGCTTGATGTTGGGAATGCGGTCTGCCGATACCTTGCCCCGCATCATGTGGTAAAGCGCCAGCATACTGTGGGTCTTGCCGCCGCCAAAGGCGGTTTTCAGCTGGATGACCGGTTCACCATCCTTTCCGCTGACCCGCTTGAGTGCCTGCACCAGCAGACCGGTCATGCCCTCGGTGACGTAGGTGCGGGCAAAAAACTCCACCGGGTCACGGTATTCAAAGGCTCCCTCACCCCTCGCTACCTGCGCCAGATCGGCGGCGAACTCTGCATTTTTGTAACGTCCCTGCGCCACATCTGGGTGCGGTTCCATCACGTCCCGCCAGCTGGGCAGACCGGACAAGGTCTTGCTCATAATACCGGTGTGGGCAGCCTTGGGCTTCGTCGGGGCGGCAACCTCCACCACATTGGTGGAGCCTTCGGCGCTGCCGTAGCGGAGCTGGCGCAGGATCTTGCGGATCTCCTCAGCGGCTTCATCGTCAAAGGCTTCGCACAGGCGCGCCATGGTGTCCAGCGCACGCCATGTATCGTCCTCCGAGAAATCCGCACCGCCGATGTGCGCCAGCTTGTTGCGCACGCCCATCAGCTCCTTGGCCCAGGTGCGGTAGTCGATGGACAGTTTCCGCTTGAACAGGTCGTTCCACTTGCGGTCAAACAGACGCAGGCAGTTTGCCATATCCAGCGAATCCATCAGGGTGGCGTAATCGCCGTTGTCGTCCGGCAGGTCGCGGGTCTGGTCGGAGAGGGTCATCAGGACTTCCTGCCACCAGTTGTCCTGATATTCCCGGCGCAGTTCCTGACAGACATACCCTGCCAGCTGCGGGTGCAGGATGCGGAACGCCTGCTGCACTTTGGTGTAATTGTCGCTCATTGTTTCGTTCCTCCCGGTATTGCGTCAAAAGAAAGAGGTCTGCTCCGGCGTTGCCTGCTGCAGCTCTGCGGCACGGGACTGGATCTCCCGCCATGCCACCACAAGGGCGTTGTAGGCGTAGCCCTCCTGCGTCCAGCCCCTTGCGCTCGGCAAGGGTGTACAGCCGGTAGGCAAGGTCCTTGGCACGCTCGGCGTTGGAGCCCAGCATGGGTGCCACGATCTGAGCACACGCTTCCACGCCGCCGGTCTCCATGGCACGGGTAAGCTGCTGGCAGAGCAGCCAGATGCTCTCCTCCCGCGTGTCTACTTTTTCCGGCAATTCCTCGCGGGTCAGCAGGCGGACGATGCCCTTTTCGGCGCTCAGCACACTTTTTGCCGCCAGTGCCGCCACCGAGGTGTTTTTGGCGCGGGCCAGCGTATCCGCATCGCCAAATTTAAGGTTGTTGAAGGCGTTCTGGGTGTACAGGTCCACGCAGAAACGGCTGTTGGCATCCAGTTCGCCGTCCTGCTCGTTAAAGTACACATCCAGTTCCTGATTGATGATCTGCAGTGCACTGCGCACGGTCATGGCGCTTCCGTCGGCTTCCAGCACCCGGCCATAGCGGGAGTACACCCCCATGCCGGGGCCAATGGCGGACTGCGCCAGATCCACAGGTGCAATGTTGCTGCGCTGGAGTTTTTGCAGCGCCGGGCGCAGCTCTCGTTTCAGCTCTGCAATAAAGCCCCGGCGGGTGGTCTGGGGTGCATCTGCCGGGCGCTTTCGGCACACCAGCACAATGGAGGAGGCAAGGGCGTTAGAATTAATGGCAATAGCGCGAACGGACATTTCGGTGCACATCGGCCATGTGCCGGTAATGGCAAAGCCTGCCCGGATAATGGCGCTGAGCATGGTCTCCCAACCAGTAGAGGCTGTTTTGGAGTCCTCGTCTGTGTCGCTCTGCTTGTAGGCGTAGTAGATGGTTACAGGAATGTCCTCCCGGGCATACTGGTAAATTTGCTGGCAGGTATGCAGCATCCCATCTTCAAAGAAATCCCTGGCTCTTTCAACGCTGCCGTCAAAGCGATAGGGCGTTGCCACCAGTTCCTCTGCCTTGGGTACCAGCATGGTGCGGAACAGATTAGGATAGGTCTGCTTCAACGCCTGACGCATCCAGATATAGAAAAAGTCAGACAAATCCGCATAAGCGATATTATCATAATAGGGAGGGTCGGAGGAGACCATAATGTTCCGTAAACCGCAGTCGCTCTGAGCATCAAATTGACTGACTTCTGCATTCCCTTGTGCTGGAAGTTGTTCTATGCAGCGAACGACCCAGTCCAGCATATTATCGTAACTTCCAGACGAAGAACAAAACGGATTTGCTTCGGCATAATCCCAGACCATAGGAATTGCTTGCCGACCAAACGTATTGCGCATCTTTTCACCAGAGTTATGCCAAGAACAAATGGAGGAGTTATAATCTGTCATCTTATCGATGACAAATGCCAGATATACCCCCACCGCTTCACCGTATGCTCTTGCACCGGAGCCGCCTGCGCTCAGGGAAATGTGGTCGTTGACAACGCCTGCAGCAACGGCATCCGCTTCCGCTTTTGCCTGCGCTTCTGCTACCAGTGAACTAAAGGTGGTAAGAGCGGTCAGCTGGCGGTTGGTAAAAAGGTTGCTGTAATCCGTCATGCCAAAGGCGGGAGGGCTGAACCAGCGCGGATTTTCCGGCATGGCACCGCTGGGGTAGCTTTCCGGTGCAGGAACATCAGCCGCAATGGTCTGCTCCACATCAGGAGAAAGATAAATGCGCCCATGTTTGCCTTCGCCTACAACTGCCATTAACTGACTGCCCATTTCGTGCCCTTTTCCATGCTGTTTGACATAGGCATCCGTTGTGATTTCGCCGCAACAAGGGCATTTGAAAACGGCACTGCGACCTACTTTGAACGATTCATATTCTTTAGGACATTTGCCGTACTGTACCTCAAAATGGACGCTGGTTCCCTCTGTGATGGGCTTGACCCATGCTTCCTTGCCTTTCTTTTTTGGAAAGCACAAAGGTGCTTGCCAGTGGCATCTCACAGCCGCAGGCGGGGTTGGGGCACTTGACGGTGCGCGCCCAGATCCATGCGATGACGGTGGCTTCGCCGCCACCAAGCTCATGGGGCACTTTTACCTTGGGGTACAGGTGACCGATGCGGCGGAACGCCTCCCGCTTCATCCACTCGCCGTAATACTGCACATCGGCGGCAAGCCCCTGCGCCCCCTGCCAGCCAGTTGCGCCATCCAGCCGGGTGCGGCTGTCAGGGTTGACCGGTGCCTGCCCGGCAAACCGGGGTGGGATCTCGATCATGGCTTTGTTGATCATCACCGCCACGGGGTTCAGGTCGTGGCCGTGGGCTTCCAGCCCCAGCCGCTGGGCTTCCAGCGGGATGGCACCGCCGCCCGCAAAGGGATCCAGCAAGGCCGGCGGGTTGTTATTGGTAGAGCGCAGGATCTCTGCCTTGGCAGCCGCCAGCACCTCCGGGTTGTTGGAGTTTTCCCACTTGACCAGCTTTTCCAGAATGCCAAACAGCCGCTGTCGCTCTGTGTTCTGGGCTTCCTCGGTGGGGTACAGCTCCGGGTGGGCAGAGGGGTCGTCCACAAGGCTGGACCATATCACAGCGCGTGCCGCCGCCAGCGGACGCCGTGCCCACCACAGGTGCAGGGTGGACGGGTGCCCATGACGGATGGATTTTTCGCGCGCTGCTTCCGCATTGATCGCTTCCAGCGGAAGGGTAACTTCAATCAGCTTTTTAGACATTAATTATCTCCAATTCTTAGTTAAGTCATTTCAGGCAGACCTACGGTTGAAAGAAGTTCGTTTCGGTCTTGCATGGACAACCAAATTAAAAAACCTTTATCTACAATATGAAGGGTTAAATTCGATTCGTCATAGTCAAGAATGATTGGTTGTATCGACTTAGAAAGCTGTAAAGAAGAAACTGCTTTTAATGCCTGCGTAATATTCCCCGGATTAAGATTTTTGCCTTGTGGATGTACACTCGTGATTTTTAATCGAATACTTCTGTAAGTGAGACCTTTAGAAAGTTCTTCAACGCTTGAAGTTAGAATGGGGTATAATAACCATTTGTGCATGGCAAGGGTGGTTTCCTGAAAACCATTTGCATAATTTATAATGAAGGTATTATATCTTCCGGACTGCTCCTGAATAATTCCAGCAACGAGACTTCTGGCATTCAGTCCATCACCAATAAGCCGCCGTTCACCTGCAACAGTTTTACGAATTCCAGACTCATTACAAGCGCGGTGACAAGTTTCTTGGAGAATATAAACATTTCCGGAACTTGCTTCGATGGCTTCACTTGTAAAAGACTCCTTGAATCGGATGTTCAAAAGGTCTTCTCCCTTTTGAATCACTTTTCGAAGGTCCTCTTCATTCCATAAATCGGCATTAACGGGAACAATTCGTCCAGTTAAATCGCCGTTATAAATAACGAGTTTGTTTTCATCCAACCAAACACCAACGATTATAAAACACAGCTTAGAACTCTCATGGAAGGCTTTTAATTCAATAGCAAAATCTTTTTGTACTTCGCTTTTAAGATAATGAAAATCTTCGAGTACAATATATTGATGGAAGTTGGCTTCGTTCAAAGCACCAATAATATCATTTACATCTGACAAGACCAGTTCCAACTGACGATGCGTGACATTTTTGGTTGCTCCACCACCGGCTTCACCACCAAGAGTTGCATCTAGAATCTTAACGGACGCACTAACCTTGGCTTTGCCTTCATAGGTTACATTGGTGGATTCAGTTAACTCATATCCGGCACGCTTTAAGATGTTGGCATTCAAATCTGATAATGACCATCGATTGCTGCACTGCACCAAAATATAGTCGTTCTCATTTAGGCAGTGCTTTCGCAAGCAGGTTTTACCCTGTTTTGAACTTCCAAAGATAGTGATATGTTTGTCTCTATTTAGGTTGCAACGAAGGCGTTCATCAACGTCATGACGTTCTACATAATTTAGCGGAATGTTTCTAGAAAGACCATAAACTTCATCCACAGTGTATTCCATATAAGTAAATCCTTTCATTATGTTTTGTAAACGACCTCGGCGTTCTGCACAAGGTCGCGAATATCAAAATTCACACTGGTGGCGGTAAAGTCCGGCGGGTTGCGGAAGGGGCGTTTCAGGTAGACTGTGTGAGTGTGGGTGCCGTCCACCTCCACAATGGCAAGCAGAAACTCCTCCGGCTTGTTCAGCCCCGTCAGGATCTCGTTTTTGGAGACGGTGACGGTCTGGGCACCCTTGGCGCGTCCCTTCACCTCGATAAACCGCAGGCAGGCTTCGCCGCTGCGCAGCTGGGGCGGGATGGTGGATTCCACATCGTAGCCCACCTTCTGGGCACTCACATCCCGCGGCAGGTAACCGAACGCCTGCTCCAACTGCATCACCGCATTCATGGCGGCAAGCTCGATGGCACGCTTGTCACCTTGGCTGAACAGTGTGGGCTGTGGAGTGCCCATCAGCTGCCGGAGCAGCCCACCGGGCAGCACCAGCGCACCGCCCACCACCACCGGCGGGGAGGGGAGATGAGCTTTTCGGTCTCCAGCTCCGCAAGCCGCTTCTGCATCCGGGAGGCTAGCTCTTCTGCCCGGCGGGCCGCCATCTGGGAGTTGAGCCGGGCGTTGGGCTTGCCTGCGGCTTCCTTCTGCTTCAGGTCTGCCGCCCGGTAGTCCCAGTATTGAATTTCTGCGGTCAGGCGTTCTTTCACGGCTTTGGCGGTCTTGTTCAGCAGCTTTTGCTTCCGGGCTTTCACCTCGGCAAAATGCTGGGGCAATAGCTGCGCAATAGCATAGCCCCGGGCGCGGTTTTCTACATCGTGTTTCAGCCAGTCCTGTGCTTGAATGTAGGGCAGGGCGGCAGTGCGCTCTGCCTCGGTGGGGGCACGGTAATCCAGATAGGGCGCGTAACCGGCGCTGCTGGCGGTGCCGTCCTCCTTCAGCTCCACAAAGTGGACGTGCTGGGAGATAATCCGCTTGGTGCCGCCTGGCAGCAGAACGCCATCCTGAATGGCATCCTCGATGTAAAACAGCAGCTGGGGGTCGGTGCCGTCGTCGCTGTCATCCACGAAAATCGTGCCCTGCTTGAGCACCTCGGCATTGCGCTCCCGCACAAGATCAATGACGGCTTCCAGCAGCGGATGTCCGGGGCAAAGCAATTCGGCTGGGATCATGCCCTGCACATTGCAGCGCTCTTTTTCAAAGCACACCCGTTCGTATCGTTGCAACACTGGCTCCCCAAAGCCGATCTGCATATCCCGGCTGCGCACCGCCGCAGGCACAAAGGTGATCTCGTAGCGTCCGGTCTCGCGAGGACGTATCTTGCCACCCACAGAGCGGAAGGCTTCCAGAAAGAATGCCTCGATAAAATGGGGCTGCAACTTGTGCGCTTCCATCCGCTCCATCTCTTCCCGGATGGCGGTGACCTTTTGTACGTCCATGGTGTCATCGGTCAGAGCGCGCTCATCCAAAAGCTCCCGGAGCTTTTTCTGGTCCAGCGAGTTGTCTACGACCTGCTGCAGCCGGGTACGGACGGCAGGGTCGTTGCCGTAGCGGACCGCCTCGATCAGCAGCTCCCGCAGGGGTTTGTTGTCAAAAGTCATCTTGCCCAGAATATCAAACACTTTGCCACCCAGTGCGCCTCGTTCTTCTTCCAGTTTTTGGAACAGCCGTTGGAACACCATGCCTTCACGGGTCTGCGCCGAAACCAGATTCCACAGGTGGCACACCTCGGTCTGCCCGATGCGGTGAATGCGGCCGAACCGCTGCTCCAAACGGTTTGGATTCCATGGCAGGTCGTAGTTTATCATCAGGTGCGCTCTTTGTAGGTTGATGCCTTCACCGGCAGCATCGGTGGCAATGAGGATGCGCACTTCCGGGTCCTGCTTGAACAGTTCCTCCACCTTGCGCCGCTCGTCCCGCACCATGCCGCCGTGGATGGTCACCACGGCATCGTCGTGCCCGAACAGGGTGCGGATTTTGTCGGTCAGATAGCGCAGGGTGTCCCTGTGTTCCGTAAAGATAATGAGTTTTTCTCGCTGCCCATCGGCGGCAAACATTTTACTATCGTCCTGCAGCAGCTTGGAAAGCTCGTCCCACTTGCGGTCTACGCCGCTGACTCGCACGGCATTGGCCATCTGCTCCAGCCTTTTCAGCGTGGAAATTTCCGCCTCCATCTCCCGGATGGTGCTGGCAGCGGATGCACGGTCGGTGACGTTTTCCTCGGTCTGCTCCAGCTCGTCTGCGCTGAAATCGTCCTCATCAAAATCATCTGCGATGGTAAACTGCGTGCCGGTATCCGGCTTGCCCAGTTTTTCCTCCGCCAGAATATGCTCCAACCGTTCCAGCCTGCGGTGCAGGGACTGATAAATGGCTTCCGGCGAGGAGGCAAGCCGCCGCTGCAAGATGGTCAGCGCAAAGCCAACGGTTGCCTTGCGGTCGTTGTTCAGGTTCTCTGCCCGGTTGAACTCCTCCTGCACATAGCTGGTGACCTCGAATAAAGCTGCCCCTCGGCAGGGGAGAGGTCATAGTTGACGGTATAAGCACGCCGCTCCGGGAACAGTGGTGTGCCGTCGAATTTGAGCAGCTCCTCTTTCACAAGCCGCCGCATTACGTCCGAAACATCGATGCTCTGGTTGGAAGAACGAGCTGCACCTTCAAAACGGTCGGGGTCCACCAGCGATAAAAATAGCTGGAAGTCCTCATTTTTGCCGTTGTGCGGGGTGGCTGTCAGCAACAGAAAGTTGCGGGTGATTTCCGACAGCAGCCGTCCCAGATTAAACCGCTTGGTGTATTTGATCTCACCGCCCCAGACGGTGGCAGACATTTTGTGCGCCTCATCGCAAACGATTAGATCCCAGTCGGTGATGCGGAGCTTTTCCTGCAAAGCTTCGCTGCGTGATAGCTTATCCAGCCGTGCAATGCAGAAATTCATCTCGGTGAAGATGTTGCCGCTGACGGCGGATTCAATGCGGTCGTTTGTCAATACCTCAAACCGCAGATGAAATTTGCGAAAAAGCTCGTCCTGCCACTGCTCCGCCAGATTGCCCGGCGTCACGATCAGACAACGCTTCAAATCACCGCGGGCGATCAGCTCCTTGATGAACAGACCGGTCATGATGGTTTTACCGGCACCGGGGTCGTCCGCAAGGATGTACCGCAGCGGCAAGCGTGGCAGCATCTCCTGATAAACTGCCGTGATCTGGTGGGGCAGGGGCTGAATAGCCGAAGTGTGGACCGCCAGATAAGGGTCAAACAGGTGTGCCAGATGGACGCGGTACGCTTCGGATACGAGGCGCATCTTATCAGCATCTGCGCCGAAACTCCACGGCAGATTGTCGCCTAGCACATCCACAGTTGCCTCGTCTCCACGATAGAGAATCTGACTGCCAAGCTGCCCTCGGCTGTTCTTGAATGTAACTTCCAGTGCTGCATTGCCATACCACTGCACCGCAATAACTGTCACAGTTTCCCTTGCTGCAATGCCGTTCAGCTGGCAGCCGACCGTGATCTCCTCCAGATGTGCCATGGAAGCTCCTTTCCGAATTGCCCACTGAGAACCTTGTACTTTTTCGGATTCTCAGGGCTTTTTACATATAGTAACAGTATACTGCGAAACCCCAGCAAACGCAACAATTTCCGGCAAGAGTTCAGCCAAATCCCATTCATCTTCCGCAAAAGGCGCCATGTATTCTAACCAATTTGAAAAAGTACGCTTTTCCGAATTCTCAGGGTCTTTTATTAAGTGGTATTTTCGAATTTCAAAGCCTTGCTGTAAAAGGTTCCAACGGGGAGATCACAGGCTTGTGCGGCTTGCTTTAAGCTCAACCGTTTGGCACGCCATGCCTTGTGGACTTCATAAAAGTTATCCGGCAAGGGGCGAGGCGGCCTGCCGAATTTCACGCCCCGGGCTTTAGCGGCGGCAATACCTTCTGCCTGCCGCTGCCGGATGTTAGTGCGCTCGTTTTCGGCAACAAAGGAAAGCACCTGCAGCACGATGTCGCTTAGAAAAGTGCCCATCAGGTCTCTGCCACGGCGGGTGTCCAGCAATGGCATGTCCAGTACTACGATGTCGATACCTTTTGTTTGGGTGAGCAGTCGCCACTGCTCCAATATTTCTTCGTAGTTGCGTCCAAGACGGTCGATGCTCTTGATATAGAGCAGATCGTCTTTTTTCATTTTCCGCAGCAGCTTCTTATATTGCGGGCGGTTAAAATCCTTGCCGGACTGCTTGTCCATGAAGATGTTTTTCTCCGGAATCTTCAGTTCTCGCAGTGCAATCAACTGCCGGTCCTCGTTCTGTTCCCGCGTGCTGACACGAATATATCCATAGATATTAGCCAAATGTTACTCCTTTGGTTTGCGGCATTTCTGCCATGTGATTGGTGAATCATCAATCTAACACCTCCTTGTGGCAAAAATAAAAGCCTGCACAATGGCAGGCAGGCTGTATGTATGAAAAAAAGCCAAGAACTGTAAAAATACATTTCTTTAGACCACCCGGCGGGGGGACAGCGGAAAGGGTCGTCTCATCGCAGCCCTTGCGGGGCGGGTCGAGCATAATAACGTCAGGCCGCAGGCCCTCAGCGGCGAGGCGGGCGGCGGCCTCGCCGGCATCGGCACAGAAGAAGCGGCTCTTAGTGGCGACGGCATCGCCCATCCGGGCGGCATTTGCCTTAGCACTTTCGATGGCCTCGGGAATGATCTCCACGCCGATCAGCTCACGGCAGTGGCCGGCCATCGAGAGGCCGATGGTGCCCATGCCGCAGTAGAGGTCGAGCAGAACGTCCGAGGGCTCCAGCTGGGCGTATTCGGCAGCGATGCCGTAGAGGCGCTCGGCAGCCAGCGTGTTGACCTGATAGAAGGAGAGGGGGCCGAGGCGGACGGGCACGCCGCAGAGGGTGTCCTCGATGTAGCCCGGGCCGTAGAGGAGATGGTCTCTTCACCGAAGATGACGTTGGTCTTTTTGGCGTTGACGTTGATGAGGACGGACGCATATCGCTGAACTGCTCCCGCAGCGGGGCCACCAGCTCCTCGCTGTGGGGGAGCTTCGGGCGGGTGCAGACGAGGCAGACCATGATCTGGCCGCTGTGTGCGCCCCGCCGCAGGAAGATGTGCCGCACGAGGCCCTTGCCGCGCTCTTCGTCATAGGGCTGGATGCCGTGGGCAGCGAAGAATGCGCAGAGGGTGTTGCCGATGTCGTTCAGGACGCCGGGCTGTAATTTGCAATCGGGGCAGGGGACGATGCGGTGGGTGCGGCCGGCGTAAAAGCCGATGCAGGGCGCACCGTTTTTGTCGCGGCCCACCGGGAACTGTACCTTTGTTGCGGTAGCGGTCCACCTCGGGGGAGGGAAGGGCATCCAGCACCGGCACATCCAGTCCGCCGATGCGGCGGAAGGCGTCGGCGACGCTCTCCTGCTTGGCCCGCAGCTCGGCGGCGTAGTCCATGTGCCGCAGGCTGCACCCGCCGCAGGGGCCGGCGACCGCGCAGTCCACCGGAATGCGGTCCGGCGAGGGGGTGAGCAGCTTGTCCAGAATGCCGAAGGCGTACCGGCCGCAGTCCTTGACGATGCGCACCTGCGTCTCATCACCGGGGGCAGTGCCCGGGACAAAGACGGCCTCGCCCTCCGACGAGTGGGCCACGCCGCTGCCGTCGTTGGAAAGACGCTCGATACGGAGGGTGAGAAGCTGGTTTTTTTGTAAGGGCATGGATGAATTTCTCCTTATGTCTCGTCAGGGGCGGGCTGGACGTCTGCGTCAGCCTGCGAGGTCATATACTTGCTGGGCGGCACACCCTTGGCGCGCTTGAACACCCGCGAAAAATAGAACTGGTCGAGGAAGCCCACCGATGCCGCCACCTCGGCGATGGACAGCGTGCCGCTGCGCAGCAGCTTGCAGGCTTCGTTGACCCGGTATTCGGTCAGATAGTCGATGGGGCTCTTGCCCACATTGAGCATGAACACCCGGTAGAGGTGGCTGCGGGAGACGCCGACGCTCTTGGCGACATCGTCGATGGAGATGTCGTGGGAGTAGTTGAACTGGATGTACTTGATGGCGTTCAGGACGTACTGGCTGGAGGAAGAGGTGCTGTGGGGGCGGCTCTCGCTGGTCTCCCGCATCAGAGCGGAGATGAAGAGGTAGAGGTAGCCCACCATTGCGGCCTCATCCTGCGGCTGCAATCCGCGAGAGGAGTAGATGCTGCTCAGGGCCGCCCGCATCCCCTCCAGGTCCTGCGTATGATGGACGGGAGCAGCGTCCGTAAAGGGCAGCTGCGCGGCAAGCTTGTGGGCGCAGGCGCCGTTGAAGCCGACCCAGCTGTATTCCCAGGGCTGGATCTCGTCGGCCGTATAGCGGATGAGCTGGCTGGGGCGGGCGAAGAATAGATCGCCCGGCGTCACCTCGTAGGTGCGCCCGCCGACCTCGAATACCCCCTTGCCCGGAGACGACCAGATGGATGAGGTAGTGGTCCCGGATGCCGGGTCCCCATGTCTGCCCCGGAGCGCAGCGCTCCAGACCGCAGTTGAAGATGGACAGCTCGATGTTGTTGGTGTAATTCTGTTTGAAGGACTGCTTATAGACGTCTGCCATTGCGGTTCCCTCCTGCCTGTTGGCTCTATAGCCAAAGTATACCACATTTGCCCCTGCAAATTCAACAAAAGTACATCTTATTCTTTGGGCTGGACACCGAAAATTACTTTTTTTGCGGGTTGAAATTGCAAAATGGCACCGGATGCATTACAATAGCGGTAACAAACCGAACATCTCAGAGAGCGCAGGGAGGGGTTCTGGATGGCAACCAGCAGACAGCTCAGAGACGAGATCGCAGCGGGAAGGCGGGACGCCGCGCTGGCCGCGCTCTACGGCGGCAGCAAGGGGGTCCTGTCCCGCCAGCGCAGCCGCTACTGCGCGGCACTCGACCAGTTCGAACTTTACTTTGGGCCGGGGCGGCAGGTGCAGGTCTATTCTGCCCCCGGGCGCACCGAGCTGGGCGGCAACCACACCGACCACCAGCACGGCTACGGTCTTGCGGGCGCTGTCACCCTGGACCTCGTGGCGGTGGCGTCCCGGAACGAGGATGGCTTCATCCGGGTCAAGTCCCGTGGCTTCAACAAGCGGGACGTCATTGATTTGACCGAAGCGGAGCCGCAGCAGGGGGAGAGCACCCACTCGGCCAGCCTCATCCGGGGCATCGCGGAGGGCTTCCGGGCAAAGGGCTGCGATGTGGGCGGCTTCGATGCCTACACGGCCAGCGATGTGCTGCGGGGCTCGGGACTGTCCAGCTCAGCAGCCTTTGAGATGGGCGTGGCCATGATCCTCAACACAGAATACGGCTGCGGCCTGGACGCCCCGGCGCTGGCCCGGATCTGCCAGTTTGCGGAGAATGCCTACTTCGGAAAGCCCAGCGGCCTGTTGGACCAGCTGACCAGCGCCGTGGGCGGTGTCCTCTTTGCCGATTTTGCCGACCCGACGGCACCGAAAATCGAGAAGATACATGCGGACGGCGTCCTGCCGGAGGGGATGACCCTCTGTGTCACCGACACCCGCGCCAGCCACAGCGAGCTGACCGGCGAGTTCGCGGCCATCCGGAACGAGATGGAGGCCGTGGCGGCCTGTCTGGGCGGCAAGGTGCTGGGCGAGGTGGACGAGAAACGCTTCTGGCAGGAGCTGCCCCGTCTGCGGGAACAATGCGGCGACCGCGCTGTGCTGCGTGCCATCCACTATTTTGAGGAGAATGCCCGTACCCTTGCCCAGAGAGCTGCTCTTGCGGCGGGAGACTTTGCCGCCTTTGCCCGGCTGGTGGAGAAGAGCGGCCACTCGTCCTTTGAGTGCTGCCAGAATGTCTACTGCGCTTCTTCGCCGAAGCATCAGGGGCTGTCGGCGGCTCTGGCCATCAGCCAGAGCATCCTTGCAGGCACCGGCGGTGCATGGCGGATGCAGGGCGGCGGCTTTGCCGGAACGATCCAGGCTTTTGTACCGGATGCGCTGGTAAAGCGCTACTGCGCTGCGATGGAAGCACTGTTCGGCCCGGGCTGCTGCTATCTGCTCTCGCTGCGGGAGCAGGGAGCTGTGCGGGTCCTGTAAAACACAAAAGAATGCCCTGCGGCATGGTGAGGATCCACCGCCGCAGGGCATTTTTGATTTCAGAAAAAATCAGCCGCGCTGAGACTTTGCGTCTGCACGCAGAGCGCTCATATCGTTCTTGTAGGTCTGAAGGTCTTCTGCAGCCTTGCTCGGTCCGCCGAAGAAGAAGGTGTGGACGCCTTCCACGGCATTGAAGCCGGCCTTGACCACATTGAACAGCAGCTTCGGAATGAACGAGATGGAGAGAGAGAGTAGTCCACCTCTAAAGAAGAAATCAGTGAAACGGAGATGGTCCGTAAATGAGGTCCATGCGTCACGAAATGCGCCGCCGCCGCCAAGAAGGGCTTTTTCTCCGTCCGTTACAACAGCATAGGAAGAAGGCATCTGGATACGTTTCATAAACGACTCCTTCTATCACTCCGTCAAATCAAACAGACTCAGGCAGCTGCAGCCACGATGGGGTCGGTGATGCCGGCATCCTGCTGCTGGGACGCGGCAATATTTGCCTTGGTCTGGTCGTAAGCGTTCTTCAGCTCAATGTAGAGGGACTTTGCCGTGTTATAGATCTGGATAGCCTGCATTGCGCCGTACCAGCCAGCGAGAGCGCCGACCGCCACAGTGGCAGCTTTGCCGGCCTTGTTCTGGCCATCCCAGTAATAGGAGACCGACTGGGACAGGGTCAGGCCGTCCTCGTGCATCAGGATGAGGCCGCCAACGGCTGTGCCGAGGGCGGCTTTGCCCATCAGCTGGCCGAAGTTGATCGTGAAGTTGACCACAGACTGAAGCAGGGCCTCGGGATGGAATTCGATGAGATAAGACCTATCTGGATGGCACCGCCATCAATATAGGTCATTTCATCAGCAGAGAGGGCAGTGTAGGAAGCCGGCATCATCGGACTCTGATATGTAAGTTCCATAGGGGGAATGCTCCTTTCACACATACGCTCCGTCCGTCCAGACGGGGACTAAAGTTACCTGAATTATAGCATAATTGCCCAAAAACAACAAGCGAGCGAAAAAACATAATCGGAACGGGATTTGGGACTCCAAAACGGAAAATCCAGGAGAAACAAACGAAAAACGATAAAATATAAAGAGTAAAGCAGGCCGGAGACTCCGAAAAAATGTTGTGTGAAATTTGAAGAAAAAACGCAAAAACAGCAGCGCCCCGGCTGCTGTCCGGTGGGGACGGCAGGCAGGGGGGCACTGCTGCTATCAGGATGAAGCGGAGAAAAATGGGGAAAGCTCAGAGTTCCTCGCCCGGCACACGGTGGTACAGCGCGGTCAGCGCGGCGATGTGGGCGCTGAGGGCCGGGGTGAGCGGCTGAGTGAGCCGCCACTGCCAGTTGGCACCCTGGGTGCTGGGGTGTTGATGCGGGCCTCAGCGTCCAGATGGAGCCAGTCGGCCAGCGGGATGATAGCCATGTCCGACACGCAGGAGAGGCAGGCGCAAATCATGGCTTCGGTGAGGTCTTCCGGCGTACAGCGCAGGTAACGGCAGGCATAGGCCACGTCCTCGGGACTGGCGCTCTGACGCCAGCCCTCGGCGGTCACGTTGTCGTGGGTGCCGGTGTAGACTACACTGTTGCGGGGGTAGGTGTAGGGCAGATAGTTGCCCGGCTCGCGGCTGTCGAAGGCGAACTGCATGATCTTCATGCCCGGGTAGCCGCTTGCGGCCAGCATGGCCTTGACCTCGGGGGTCAGATAGCCCAGATCCTCGGCGATGATGCCGCCCTCGCCCAGAGCCTTGTGGATGGCGTCGATGAAAGCGCGGTCAGGGCCTTTCTCCCAGCGGCCGCCCGCAGCGGTCTTGTTCCCGGCGGGGATGGAGTAGTAGCTCTCGAAGCCCCGGAAATGGTCGATGCGGACGACGTCGTAGATGGAAGTGGCGTGCTTGATGCGCCGCTTCCACCAGCGGAAGTCCTCGGCCTCATGGCGGGGCCAGTCGTAGAGCGGGTTGCCCCAGAGCTGACCGTCGGCGGCAAAGGCGTCGGGCGGACATCCGGCAACGCTGGTCAGGTGGACGGCGCCGTCGGTCTGGAAAAGCTCCGGGTGGGTCCAGAGGTCGCTGGAATCGGGGCTGACGTAGATGGGGATGTCGCCCACCAGCTGGATGCCGTGGCCGTTGGCGTAGCCCTTGAGGGCATTCCACTGGGTGTAGAAGAAGAACTGCACGGCCTTGTGGTAGTCCACCTCGGCGGCCAGCCGCTCCTTGGCAGCGGCGAGGGCCGCAGGCTCCCGGGTGCGCAGGTCGTCGGGCCAGTCGGCGAGACCGGCCTGCTCCTGCTCGGCCTTAACGGCCATGAAGAGGGCATAGTCCTCGAGCCAGCCGCTCTGGGCTTCGCAGAAAGCCTCATAGGCCGGGGTGGGGGCAGCCAGCAGCCGGTCAGCCGCCTTATGGAGCACGACGGGCCGCTGCTGGTAGAGCGCGCCATAATCGACGGGACCCACCGGCTGGGGGGCGCGGGCAGCTCAGCCTCGGTAAGGAGGCCGTCCGCTGCCAACAGACGGAAATCGATAAAGTAAGGGTTGCCGGCAAAGGCAGAGAAGCTCTGGTAGGGGCTGTCCCCGTAGCCTGTAGGGCCGATGGGTAAGATCTGCCAGTAGGTCTGCTTTGCAGCCGCAAGGAAATCGACAAAGGCGAAGGCTTCGCCTCCCAGTGTGCCGATGCCGTAAGGCCCCGGCAGGCTGAAGACGGGCATCAGAATGCCGCTCGCACGCATGGATGAAACCTCCTTGTCTTAGCCCTTGACAGCGCCTGCCACGACACCTTCGATGATGTACTTCTGGCAGGTCATGTAAAGGATGATGATGGGGATGATGGCGATGATGATGCAGGCCATCATGGGGGCCAGCTCGACGCGGCCATAGCCGCCGCGGAAATACTGGATAGCCATGGGGATGGTGCGGTACTTCTTGATGTCCAGCACCAGCGTGGGCAGCAGGTAGTCGTTCCAGACCCACATCGTCTCAAGGATGGCGGTGGAGATCATGGTGGGCTTGAGGATGGGGAAGACGATCTTGAAGAAGATCTGGATCGGGTTGCAGCCGTCGATCATGGCAGCCTCTTCGATCTCGATGGGGACGCTCTTCATGAAGCCGGTGAACATGAACACGGCCAGACCGGCACCAAAGCCCAGATAGATGATGCAGATGTTCCAGGGGGTGTTCAGGTTGAGGGTGTCAGCGGTCTTGGACAGGGTGAACATGACCATCTGGAAGGGGACGACCATGGAGAAGACGATGAGCAGATTCATGAACTTGCTCAGCTTGTTGTTCACCCGGGTGAGGTACCAGCCCGTCATGGAGCAGCACAGCAGGATGAGCGCCACGCTGGACACGGTGATGACGAGGCGGTGGCCGAGGCTGGACGGGAAGCCCATCTTGGTGACGCCGTAGATGTAGTTGGACAGCTGCGAAGGTCTCCGCAGTGGGCAGCTTAAAGACCGTGGAGGTGGTGAAGGTGCCCTCCTTCTTCAGGCTGTTCAGCAGGATAAGGACGATGGGGTAGATCCAGAGCAGGCACAGCAGGCTCATGATGACGGTGAGGACGTTGTCCCACATTTTTTTCTCTTTCGGCATTACTGCTGCACCTCCTTGGAGCGGGTAAATTTAAGCTGGATGAGCGAGATGACCACGACGATAAGGAAGAACACCACGGCCTTTGCCTGACCGATGCCCTTCCACTGAGCACCGGAGCGGCCGTAGAAGGTGTTGTAGATATTCAGGGCCAGCATCTCACTGGCGTTGGCAGGCTCACCGGCGGTCAGGGCCACGTTCTGGTCGAACAGCTTGAAGCTGTTGGTCAGGGTGAGGAAAGTGCAGATGGTGACGCTGGGCATGACCATCGGGATCTTGATCTTGAAGAGGATCTCACGGTCATTTGCGCCGTCGATCTTCGCAGCCTCGATGAGGTCGCCGGGGACGCTCTGCAGGCCAGCCACATAAATGATCATCATGTAGCCGATCTGCTGCCAGCACATCAGGATGACCAGACCGACGAAACCGGCCTTGGCGTCCAGCGCCAGCAGGGGTTTCTGGAGGTTGGCCAGCACGCCGTTCAGCAGGATCTGCCAGATGTAGCCCAGCAGGATGCCGCCGATAAGGTTCGGCATGAAGTAGACGGTGCGGAAGAGGTTGGTGCCGCGGATGCCGCGGGTGAGCACCAGCGCGATGGCGAAGGCGCAGACATTGATGAGAACGGTGGACACCACGGTGAACGCCGCCGTAAAGCTGAAGGCGTGGAGGAAGGTCTCGTCCGAAAAGACGTTGATGTAGTTCTGCAGGCCCACGAAGGTGGTCTTGCTCACGGTGGTGAAACGCTGGAAGGAAAGATAGATGCCCCAGATGAAGGGCCAGATGAAGCCGATGATGAACGCCAGCAGGGTGGGCAGGACGAACACCGGCCAGTATTTGCTGATGGCCTTTTGCATGATATACCTCCCGAAAAAGAAGGGGGCGGGCGAACCGATCGCCCGTCCCCGTTAGTCCACTGTTGCGGAAGAAAGGAGAGCGCTTAGCCGTTGGCCAGCTTGTACTCCTTGGCCCAGCCGTCCACAAAGGCGGTGACCACATCGTCCCAGCTGCCAGTGCCTGCGGCGTAAGCGGTCAAAGCGGAGCCGACGCCATTCTTCCACTCCTCGGAAGGCATGGTGGAGAAGCACCAGTCAACGCTGGTCTTGCCAGCTGCAACGTAATCATTTGCGATAGCGATGAGGGGGTTGGTGGAGTCCTTGGCGGCCTTGAAGGGGATGACGAAGCCCATCTTGTCAGCCATCGCGCTGGTGCCGGCCTCAGAGGTGACACACCAGTACAGGAAGTCCAGAGTGGCCTGGATATCTTCATCGGAAGAGGTGTTGTTGACACACCAGTAGTTCTCGGAGCCGGTGCACAGGCCCTGGTTCTCCTCGCCCTCAGCGCCGATGTAGATGGGCAGCATGCCCAGATTGTCGTCGCCCAGATCCTTCACGTCATTGTAAGCCCAGGTGCCGTTCTGGTAGAAGACGGCCTTCTTGCCCACGAACTCAGCCACGGCGTCGTTGCCGGTCTTGGAAGCCAGCAGCTTGGGGTCGCAGGTAGAGTCGGTGATGTACAGGTCCCAGATATGCTTGTAGTTGTCGAGGTAGGTGCCCTTGATGGCGTCGGTGGAGCCGATGCCGTCAGCCTTGTACTCGTAGTAGATGGGCAGGTTTGCCAGATGGTTCTTGAAGCGCCAGTCGGAAGAGCCATCCATACCGGCGGAGGTGAATGCACCATCAACGCCCAGCTCAGTCTTGCGGGCCTGAATGTCGTCGGCGACCTTCTTCAGGTCATCGAAGCCCTTGATGTCGTCCTGGGTGTAGCCGGCGGCGGTCAGCAGCTCCTTATTGTAAATGATGCCGTAGGTCTCGATGACGTAAGCGATACTGGTAACGGCGTCGCCGTCCTTCAGTGCAAAGGAGTCGCTGGTCAGCTCACCGTACAGCTTGCTGTCGGAGAGGTCCAGGCAGTAATCTTTCCAGTTTGCCAGACCCACAGGGCCGTTGACCTGGAACAGGGTGGGAGCCTCGCTCTTCTCCATCTCGCTCATCAGGGTGGTCTCGTACTGGCCGGAAGCGGCGGTCACGACGGTGACAGGCACGCCGGTCTCCTTGGTGTACTCAGCGGCCAGATCCTGCCAATCCTGATCCTGCTCGGGCTTGAAGTTCAGGTAGTAGACCTTGCCGGCAGCTGCGGGAGCGGCAGAAGCTGCGGTAGAACTGGCGGTGGAAGCAGCGGTGCTGCTGGAGGAACCACCGCAGGCAGCCAGACCGAGGGCGGCAGCAGAAGCGCCGGCGACTTTCAGGAAATTACGACGAGAGATCATTTTTTTCATAATTGTTCTCCTTCTTCATCATGTGATATACACATTCCGCCTGGCAGCGGAAATGAGACGAAATAAATCAGACAGCCCTTACGCTCTCACCGACCTGCAGCTCAGGCTGGAGCGTGATCTTCTGGGCCGGAGCGCCATGCTCGATCTGCCGCACCAGCAGCTCGATGCTCTGGAGGGCGATCTGCTCGCCGGGCTGGACGATGGTGGTCATCACCGGCACACAGTAGCGGGACATCGAGATGCCGTCGAAGCCGATGACCGATATATCTTCCGGCACCCGGAACCCGGCGCTCACCAGCGCCCGGATGGCACCGAAAGCGATGACATCGCTCATGGCGAACAGGGCGGTAAACTCGGCCCGGCGGGCCAGCAGGCTGTTCATGGCGTGGTAGGCGGACTCAAAATCGTAGTTTGACAGGCCATAGAGCCGGTCGTCGAAGGCGAGCCCGGCATCCTCCATGGCATCCTGTGCGCCAAGGCGGCGCATCCGACTGGGGTAACTGGTGGTCGGACCGCCGAGAACTGCGATCTTCCGATGACCCTGCGCGATGAGGGGAGACGGCCGTGCGGGCCGCAGCCCGGTCGTCCACTCCTACCATCGAGAGGTTCGGGAAGTCCAGCTCGTCAGAGACCAGCGTGGCCAGCACCGAGGGCACCGTGATGTTCGAGAAGCCCTGCTGGAAGTTCGCCACGCTGCCGCCGAGGAATATCATGCCTTTGGGCTTTATCTCCCGCAGGATCTTTTGGGCGGCGTCGATCTCGTTGGCATTCTCGTCCAGGTAGGAGACGATGCCGCTGTACCCGTAGAGGGTCGCGGCCCGCTGCAGCTGAACGAGGAAGTCCGAGAAGAAGAGGTTCCGGGTACCCTTGACCACAAAGACGAGGCTGCGGGACTGCTGGATCTTCAGCTGCCGGGCGTTGGTGTTTGGCACGAAGCCCGACTCCCGCATCATCTGAAGCACCTTTTCTTTCGTTTCGGGACGCACATCCGGCCGGTCATTGATGACGCGGGAGATGGTGCTGACGGAACAGCCGCTCAGACGGGCAATATCTTTGATGGTCATGTTCGGCATCCCGGGAAGCACCTCTCTTTCGGTCGAAGTTCTGGTTTTTACTGAAATCGTGCGGGAACGATGTCGGGAACGGTTTCAGTGACTATAGTATGGCATAATTTGTGGAATAAATCAATAACCCTGAAACACTTTTGGCAGAATTGCATAACAAATCGACCCTCCTTTGTGCAGGTTGATTTGCCCGCAGAGCGAAAAGCAAATTGATTTCCGGTAATTCCCGGCACGCGTCAAAATCTCCCGGGACGACCGTACTCTTTTGTAACTTTTAGAGCAAAAAAGCGCGTTCTCATGCAGGATGGATACAAGCTGAACCGACGGGCCGGAGCAAAAATAAGCCGAAAAAATCCCGGTATCCCTGCCGCCGGAGCGGAAAGGATACCGGGAATGAGATCTTGGGGTTTACTCGGCGCGCAGGGCTTTGACGGGGTTGCACTTGGCTGCGCCGCGGGCCGGGATGATGCCGGCCAGAATGGTCAGCAGGGTGGCCAGTGCCACGAGGAAGAGGGCCGCATCCACAGGCAGGGAGGCAACGAGGGTCGAAGTGCCGGAGACTTTCTGGATGATGATGTTTCCGGGGATGAGCAGGATCTCGCTGAGGACGATGCCCATGATGCCCGAGCAGAGACCGATGATGAAGGTCTCTGCGTTGAACACCTCGGAGACGTTCCGCTTGGAAGCGCCGATGGCGCGCAGGATGCCGATCTCCTTCCGGCGCTCGAGGACGCTGATATAGGTGATGACGCCGATCATGATGGAGGAGACGGCCAGCGAGATGGAGACGAAGGCCACCATCATGCTGCTGATCATGTTCACGATCTCGGTCACGCTGGTCATCAGGGTGCCCACGAGGTCGGTATACTGCACCATTTTTCGTCCTCGCCCTTCGCGGACATCCCTGCGTTGTAAGCGTCCAGCTTTTTCAGAATGACGGCCTTGCTGGCGAAGTCCTTCGGATAGATCTTGATCTGGCTGGGGCGGCCTCGTCCGCGTAGCCGAAGGCCGTCAGGTTGGCCTCATAGGTGGCGGAAGAGGAGCGGAGGGTGGAGCGCATCAGCTCGGTCAGTTCGGAGGCGGTCATGTTGAGCTGGATGGCCTTCTGGAAAGCCGACGCGTCGATCTTGATGGCGTTCTCCATCTGGCTGCTCAGCTTGCCGATGTTCTGCTGGATGGCCGTCTTGAGCTGGGACTGTATCTGGTCCTGGAAGGTGACGATGCCCTTCTGGATGGCAGCGTCCAGTTGACTTTTCAGCACCTCTGTGATTTGGTCGGAGTAGGTCTCCATCACGGTCTGGATGGTGGCCTGCAGCGCCTTCGAAAGCTGCCCCTGCAGCTTGTCCGGGTCCACCAGGTCCTTCATGGACTCGGCCAGCAGCTTCTGGAACCGCTCGGTCTTGAGGTAGGCAGAGAAGCTCCAATTCTTGAAGTTGAGGATGCCGTTGCCGATGATATATTTCTTGTAGTCCTTGAAGATCTTCATGCACGAGGTTCTGCAGCGCCTCCGGCGAGACGGAGAGGTCCAGCTCTGCAAAGGCATCGCTGAGGTCGATGTCGGGAAGCTCGTCAATGTTGAGGGAGAAGTCGGAGAAGTCCAGCAGGCTGCTCAGGTCGAAGCTGCCGCTGCTGAGGTCGAAAGCCCCGTTCAGGTCGAAATCGAGGGCAGCGGCGTCGAACTGAGAACGCATCCTTCAGGGCGTTGGTGTCGATGGAGAAGAGGCTGGTCAAATCGAAGTCGCGGAGGCTCTCAGCCTTGCCGAAGCTCTCGCCGGTGAGGACGTTGGTGGTGGGGTCAGCCATCTGCTGCTTCACAATCACGCTGTCGGCAGCGTCATCCATGACCTTCTCGGTGAGGGAGGCGGGGTAGGCGATGCCGGAGGTGAGCATAGAGGCCGAGGCGGTGTAGTCCGGCTGGACGATGCCCACGATGGTGATGTCCTCGCCGTTCTCCACCAGCTGCTGCATATAGTCCTTGTCGTCGGCCTTGCTCTTCCAGATGCCGTAAGTTTCATCGTAGACATAGGTGTCGGCACTGTTCACCAGCTTGAACTTGAGGCCCATCAGCTCGTCGTAGCTGTAGGTGCGAAAGTCGCTGGGGACATCGACGTTCTGGTTCTGGGCAAACTGCTGTATCATCTTGTCCAGCTCGGCGGAGTCCCGCAGACCCATGGAGTAGAGGGCGTAGTCGGTCACAGTGCCGTATTTGCTCAGCACGGCGACACATTCGGTGGGCTTTTCGGGCCAGCGGCCAGCCTTGACTTCGTACTGGGACTTATAAAGGTCACTGTTGGCGGGCAGCTGATAGAAAAACGCTGGTGTTGCTGCCCACGCTGTTCATCAGGCTGCTGGTGACGGAGGTGGAGCCGGAACCCGAGCTTCCCAGACCCAGCATCGAGAGGGTGGAGTCCGGGTTGACCTGATGCACGCTGCCGTCGGCGTCCTGCCGGTAGATCTGGGGCTGGGCGCTGTAGGAATACTCGATGGAGGTGGCGTCCTCTGCAATGGTGGACTCGTCGCTGTCGAGATATTTCTTTAAGGAAGTGAGGTCGTTGGACGTCAGGCCCGACACCATCTTGGTGATGAGCTGGCGGACCGAGACCATCCCCTCCACGCCGCCGGAGGTGTCCTTTTTGCCGTCCTCATCGGTGGGCAGGCCGGTGGCGGTGGTGCCGTCGCTGCTGCCCGAGGACAGAAAGCTCGTGATGTCCACGCCGCTGCTCAGGATCTGGAGCGGGTATTCGCTCAGGGTGGAGCGCTCCATGTCGGCGATGTAGGCGTTGACGCCGGCGGACAGCGAGATGATAAGGGCGATGCCGATGATGCCGATGCTGCCCGCGAAGGCTGTGAGCAGGGTGCGGGCCTTTTTGGTGCGCAGGTTGTTGAAGCTCAGGGCCAGCGAGGTGAGCCACGACATGGACGAACGGCCCATGTTCTTATGGATGGGAGGGGCAAGCTTTGTGTCGTCCGGCTCGAAGGGGCGGGTATCGTCGGTGATAGCGCCGTCCCGCAGACGGACGATGCGGTTGGCATACTGCTCCGCCAGTTCGGGGTTGTGCGTGACCATGACCACGAGGCGGTCTTTGGCCACATCCTTCAGCAGCTCCATGACCTGAATGCTGGTCTCACTGTCCAGTGCGCCGGTCGGCTCGTCGGCCAGCAGGATGTCGGGGTTGTTGACAAGGGCGCGGGCGATGGCCACGCGCTGCATCTGTCCGCCCGACATCTCGGTGGGGCGCTTGTGGAGCTGGTCCCCGAGGCCCACCTGCCGCAGCGCCTCGGCGGCACGGCGGCGGCGCTCAGCGCCCGACACGCCCGAGATGGTCAGGGCCAGTTCGACGTTGGCGAGGACGGTCTGGTGAGGGATGAGGTTGTAGCTCTGGAACACGAAGCCGACGGTGTGGTTGCGGTAGGAGTCCCAGTCCCGGTCAGTGTAGCGGCGGGTGGAGATGCCGTTGATGATGAGCTCGCCGCTGTCGTAGCGGTCGAGGCCGCCGATGATGTTGAGCAGGGTGGTCTTGCCCGAGCCGCTGGGGCCGAGGATGGCGACAAATTCACTGTCGCGGAGGTTGAGGCTGACCCCGTTGAGCGCTGCCTGTGTCAGATCGCCGGTGGTGTATTTCTTTTCGATGTTGATAAGCTGAAGCATTGGCCTGCCTTTCCGGCAGCAGAACGGGGGAAGTGTCTGCTGGCCTATTCCGCCCGGCATTTGTGGACGGAGCGGGAAACGTAGTATCTGCATGATTTTATCAGAATAATGTGAACAAAGTATGTCGTAACGGGTGCCAAGTTCTGTGATTTCTGCCGAAGGATGGAAAAGCGTTGCATCCTGCGCGGAAAAGCGTCCCAAATCAGGAGAATGCGGCAGATGTGTCTTGATTTTTTTGGAGCGGTTGATGGTATTCTTGAGACAATATCCATGTTAAAATTTTCAGTGTTTCAAAATTCGACGAAAACTGACGCAAATTTGTCGTTGTAACTCCTTTCGACGCTCCATACAATTTTATACAGTATAGTATGAAGTAGTTTGTCCGGCATAAGTGGAAGGGCCGGGCAGATGGGGTGAGGAGGATGCAGAATGAAACAGAATGTCCCATTGGTGAGGAGTTTTTCGGCGCTGGAACCGTATCAGGAGGCATATACCCTTGCCTGTTCTCTGGAGACGGAGGGACAGGGCTGCTGGCTGACCGTGAGCCGGACAAAGGCTCCGGACGACCCGGCAGTCACAGCCCGTACATGGGTCCCGGCCCCGGAAGAGGAGTGCGGACGGCTGCTGCAGTTTTTGTATGAGAATTCGGTCCAGCCGGAGCTGTGGCAGGATGCTATTTCCTGCTGGTATCCGCAGGCGGAGCAGGCAGAAAACCTGCGGGAAGGGGGCGCGTCGTGTGAGTTATGAGGAACAGGACGTCATATGGCGTGTAGCTCTGGCCAGCTATGACCCCAGAGAGATGCGGGTATGGACACGCTATCTTGAGGAGCGCAACCCGGCCATCCGCTGTACGGGCTACCGCAGCAGCCGGCCGTTGCTGGAACGGCTCGAGCAGGGCGATGTGGACGTTCTGGTGCTGGGCGGCAGACTGGAGGACATGGACAGCATCCAGTTTCTGCCCAGGCTACGCGGCCTTGCCCGCAAGCCTCTGGTGCTTCTGCGGGACGACGGACGCAACGAGAAGGCGGCAGTGGAGAGCCTGAGTCAGGAGGATGCATGCTACCTCATCCGTCAGGCCACACTGGAAGATATGCTGCAGGAGCTGCGTGCCCCGGCCCACAGCCCGGCGGAGAGCCTGGAAAAGCGCTGCGAGCGCATCTACCGCAGCTGGGGCCTGAGCACCTGCGATGCCAACAAGCGCTACCTGACCGGTGCGCTTCGGGTGATGATGGGCTCCGACCACCGTCTGGCCATCCGCAAGGAGATATTAGGGGCGGTGGCGCAGGAGCATCACCTGACCATCGCGGCGGTGGACAGTGCGCTTCGGCGGCTGCTGGATACGCTGGACGCGACCGGCACGCAGGCATGGCTGGATTTTCGGAAAGAGTATGGCCTGGAGCGCAAGCGGGTGACCATCGGCCGCCTGATCTATGCGCTGGAAAGTAAACTGAGTCAGCAGGAAGGCTGACCACACGACGCGGAGGTAGAGCAGAATGCGCAGGCGAAACGATGGGGCAGGCAGCTCCCCCCAAGGGGAGTTTGAGGATGTGTGCTTTCATGCCCTCGGCATCATCGACCAGAACCGGGAGTATCTTCAGATGCATCTGCTGGCGTCGGCCGACCTGCCCACCCGGCAGGCGCTTTCAGACATCCAGATAGAGTCTGCCCGGCTGGACCGCACGGTACGCAATGCCATAACACTTTATCAGCTGGAAAATGAAGAGCTGAGCGAGCTGCAGCCTCTGGACCTGTGCGGTCTGCTGGAAAAGGCGGGCCGTCTGGCCCCGGACATCCAGCGGTCGCTGGAAATAACGCTCACGGCGGAGAGCGGGGGCATCGAGCACTGCACCGTCATGGGCGTTCCCGATGAGGCTGAGCAGCTGCTGCTCCACCTCATCTCCAACGCGCTGCGGGCCTGCGATGCAGGTGGCAGGGTGTGGGTGAGCCTGAAACAGAAAAAGACGGGCGTCGCGCTCCGGGTAGAAGACAACGGCTGCGGCCTGATGGAGGAAGACCCCATCGAGAACAACCGGCGCTTCCTCAGCGGCGCAAAGCTGGGTCTCCGCATCTGTAAGCTCATCTGCCGCCGCGTAGGCTGGAAGCTGACCCTGACGGCCCGGCCGGGCGGCGGCACCCGGGCGCAGGTGGTGTTCCCGCTGGCCTCCGGCGAGGACATCCCGCCGGAAATGGAACTCCACTCCAGCGAGGAGAACGACATCCGCGCAGCGCGGTTCGCAAGCCGGGCGGCACAGGAGCTCCTTCTGCTGAGGAGATATTGAACGAGACGAAAAAAGGCATCTGCAATGCTGCCCGGGACGGCGCAGCGAGATGCCTTTGATTTTTGTGCGGGACAGGGAAGAGAGCAGAAAAATTGACAGGACGGTAAAGAATCTTAGCAGAAACGGCCCGAAATCCACAGAAAAGTTTGCGAAATTAACAAAATGTTTAACTTTGCAAGAAGATTTTACTGCTTTTAAGGTGTAAAATAATCCCGAATGATTGATTGTCGGACGGATTTGGACTATAATATCTGTGTATGCGGGTCTGAAATTTGATTCGTTAGCAAACAACTTCTGCCCGGGCCGGAGAGCCCTGTGTGCAGAGGGAGAGTGCATTGTCCTTCAGGAGGAAAAACAACTGTGAGAGTAGGTCTTGACATCGGCAGCACTACCATCAAATGCGTGGTGCTGGATGAAAACGATACCCTTTTATATTCGACGTATGAGCGCCACTACAGCCACATTCTGGAAAAGGCGCAGGAGCTGCTGCGCCGCATCGACGCAGAGCAGCTGCATGGCCGGAAAGCACTGCTCAGCATCTCCGGCTCCGCAGGCATGGGCCTGGCCGACAGCTGCGGCGTGCCTTTCGTGCAGGAGGTGTTCTCCACCCGCGTGGCGGTCAAAAAGTTCGTCCCTGCGACGGACTGTGTCATCGAGCTGGGCGGTGAGGATGCAAAGATCCTGTTCCTGACCAACGGCACCGAAGTCCGCATGAACGGCAGCTGCGCCGGCGGCACCGGCGCTTTCATCGACCAGATGGCGACCCTGCTCAAGATGGGCGCAGATGAGATGAATAAGGCGGCGGAACAGGCCACCCGTACTTACACCATCGCCTCCCGCTGCGGTGTGTTTGCCAAAAGCGACATCCAGCCCCTGATCAACCAGGGCGCAAGGACCGAGGACGTCGCGGCCAGCATCTACAAGGCCGTGGTCAACCAGACCATCGCCGGTCTGGCACAGGGACGCCCTATCCAGGGCAATATCCTCTATCTGGGCGGTCCGCTGACCTTCAGCACCGTGCTGCGCAAGAGCTTCGATGAGGCACTGGGCGTCACCGGTACCTGCCCCGAGCATAGCCTGCTCTATGTTGCGCTGGGCGCTGCCCTCTACGCCGACAAGGAGTTCGTCCTCTCGGACGTGGCCGCTGCGCTGGCTGAGTACGCCGCTACGGCGACCTACGCCAGCGAGCCGCCCCTCTTCGCCAACAAGGAAGAGTACGAGGTATTCCATGCCCGCCATATGTCCCACAGCGTGCCGCGGGTGGCGTTCGGCGCCCAGTGCGGCCCGGTGCATATCGGCATCGACTCCGGCTCCACCACCGTCAAGCTGGTGGTCGTGGACGAGCAGAGCCAGAGTTTGTACACCAACTACCAGCCCAACCTCGGCAACCCGCTGCCCCTTATCCGGGAGCAGCTGCTGAAAATCTATAAAGAGCACCCCGGCCTCAAGGTGGCCAGCGTGACCACCACCGGCTACGGCGAAGAGCTGGTCAAGAACGCCTTCCGCTGCGACTTCGGGCTGGTGGAGACCGTGGCCCACTTCACGGCAGCAAAATACTTCATGCCGGACGTGGACTTCATCATTGACATCGGCGGTCAGGATATGAAGTGCTTCAAGATCGAGGATGGTGCCATCAGCAACATCTTCCTGAACGAAGCCTGCTCTTCCGGCTGCGGCAGCTTTTTGCAGACCTTCGCGCAGGCACTGGGCTACGACGTCAAGGAGTTCGCAGCCCTCGGCCTGTTTGCCGACCGCCCCGTGGACCTGGGCAGCCGCTGCACCGTCTTTATGAACAGCTCGGTCAAGCAGGCCCAGAAAGACGGCGCGTCCATCGAGAATATCTCGGCGGGCCTGTCCATCAGCGTCGTCAAGAACGCGCTGTACAAGGTCATCCGTGCCTCCAGCCCGGAGGATCTGGGCCGCAACATCGTGGTGCAGGGCGGCACCTTCTACAACGAAGCCGTGCTGCGCGCCTTTGAAAAGGAGATGGGCGTCGAGGTCATCCGCCCCGACATCGCCGGCCTGATGGGCGCTTACGGCGCGGCCCTCTCGGCCTGCGCCAGTGCCGCAAGAACGGCCAGACCGCCTCTGCCATGATGAGCAAGGAAGAGCTGGAGAGCTTCGACCAGAAAGTCGTCAGCGTCAAGTGCGGCGGCTGCGGCAACCACTGCCAGCTCACCGTCAACACCTTTGCCGACGGCCGCAAGTTCATCTCCGGCAACCGCTGCGATAAGCCCGTTACCGGCAAGAGCGAGGACAACAGCCTCAACCTCTACGCCTACAAGCAGCAGCTTCTGGCAGGCTATAAGCCCGTGGCCGGTAAGCGCGGCTCCATCGGCATCCCGCTCTGCCTGAATATGTACGAGCTGCTGCCGTTCTGGCACGCCTTCTGGACCAAGCTGGGCTTTGCCGTCCATACCAGCCCGGTGTCCAGCCGCGGCCTCTATCTGGCCGGTCAGGCTACCATCCCCAGCGATACCGCCTGCTTCCCGGCCAAGCTCAGCCATGGCCACATCAAGGCCCTGACCCAGATGCATCTGGACGCCATCTTCTACCCCTGCCTGACCTACAACATCGACGAGGGGCTGGGCGACAACCACTACAACTGCCCCGTCGTGGCCTACTATCCCGAAGTCCTCGCCGGCAACTGCCCCGAGCTGGAAGGCCAGAAGTTCATCTACGACTACGTCGGCATCCACCGTCCGAAGGATTTCGTCCACAAGATGGCGAAGGAGATCCTGCCCAAGTATTTCGGCGGCATCTCCGAAAAGGAGGTGCAGGAGGCTGCCAACGCCGCCTACGCCGAGTACGAGGCCCATATGGCACAGATCCGGGTCAAGGGCAGCGAGATCATCGACGAAGCCCGCCGTCAGGGCAGGCGCATCATCGTGCTGGCCGGGCGTCCCTACCATGTGGACCCGGAGGTCAACCACGGCATCGACCACCTCATCACCCGCCACGGCGCGGCGGTCGTCACCGAGGACAGCATCTCCAACCGGGTGGAGAAGTTCCCCACCAGCGTGCTGAACCAGTGGACCTACCACAGCCGCCTCTATGCCGCCGCCAAGTACTGCACCACCCAGAACGATATGGACCTGGTGCAGCTGGTGTCCTTCGGCTGCGGCGTGGACGCCATCACCACCGATGAGACCCGCGAGATCCTGCAGGAGGGCGGCAAGCTCTACACCCAGCTGAAAATTGACGAAATTACAAACCTGGGTGCTGTCAATATCCGCCTGCGCAGCCTGTTCGCCGCGCTGGACGAGCGGGACGAAGATAAGAAGTAACATAGGAGGAACCTATGGAATACAATTACCCTAAATTCACCCCGGAGATGAAGAAGACTCACACCATCCTCATCCCCAACATGGCCATCACCCAGTTCCGTCTGCTGGGATACGCCCTGCGCTACGACGGCTACAAGTGCGAGATACTGGGCAACTGCGGCAGCGCTGTGGCGCAGCTGGGCCTGAAATATGTCCACAACGACACCTGCTATCCAGCACTGCTGGTCATCGGCCAGTTCCTCGACGCGCTGAACAGCGGCAAGTACGACCTCGAGCACACGGCCCTGCTCATCACCCAGACGGGCGGCGGCTGCCGTGCATCCAACTACATCAAGCTGCTGCGCAAAGCGCTGGTCAAGGCAGGCTATCCGAACATCCCGGTGGCCAGCCTGAACTTCTCGGGCCTCGAGAAGGACAGCGGTTCCAGATGACCCTGCCGCTGGCCCGCCGTGCCATCGCCAGCGTCTTCTACGGCGACATGCTCTGCGCCCTCCGCAATCAGGTGGCCCCCTACGAGAACGAGAAGGGCGCTGCCGACAGGATGGTAGACCTCTGGGTGGAGCGTCTGGGCCGGGTGCTGCTGGCGGGCAGGGGCTTCACCTCCCGTGAGATGAAGCACACCTTCCCCCTCATCGCAAAGGACTTCAAGTCCATTCCCGTCACCCGTGTGCCGAAGGTCAAGGTGGGCGTCGTGGGCGAGATCTACGTCAAGTACAGCCCGCTGGGCAACAACGATTTGCAGAAGTTCCTCGAAAGTCAGGACTGCGAGGTCAACTTCCCGGGTCTGATGGGCTTTGTGCAGTACTGCATCTTCAACATGGGCGAGGACCATGTCCTCTACGGCGGCAAGCTGGCCATGAAGATGGGTACCGACCAGCTGCTCAACTGGCTGGACAGCGTGGAGCGCTCCATGCTCAAGGCCGAGGCCGACGCCGGATTCTACGCCCCCGGACCCTTCAAGGAGCTGGTGGAAAAGCCCGAGGGCATCATCTCTCTGGGTGCCAAGATGGGCGAGGGCTGGCTGCTGACGGCCGAGATGATCGAGCTGGTACAGGGCGGTTACGGCAACATCGTCTGCGCACAGCCTTTTGGCTGCCTGCCGAACCACATCGTGGGCAAGGGCATGGTAAACAAGATCCGCGCAATGTACCCCAGCGCCAACATCACCCCCATCGACTATGACCCCAGCGCTACCAAGGTCAATCAGGAGAACCGCATCAAGCTGATGCTGGCCGTAGCAAAGGAGCGTCTGAACGCTCCTGCCGAGGCGAAGCCCCTGACCGCAGAGGAGATCGCGGGCGGTGCGCCCAGCCTGTCTCACGTCTGAGAAACTACAGAAGAAACAAAAAGCCGCACGGTACAGTTTTTCGCTGTACTGTGCGGCTTTTCTTATGCGCCGGAGCGCTTATTTCTTGTGATACTTGCGATCTTCCTGCTCATAGGCGGGCTCGCAGGTGAGGTACATCCCCAGACGTTTGATGGTGTCCGTATCCACGCTGGACAGGATGACCGTGGAGTGCATGTCGCAGCCCTTGAGCTTGGAGAGCTGCTGCAGAGCGACAGCAGCCGTCTCATTCTCGGCGGCAGAGCTGGACAGCGCGATCAGGATCTCATCGGTGTGCAGGCGGGGGTTGCGGCTGCCGAGGTAGTTGGTCTTGAGGGTCTGGATCGGCTCGATGGCGCGGGCGGAGACCAAATCGATCTCCTGATCGATGCCGGCCAGCTTCTTGAGGGCATTGAGCAGGGCAGAAGAGGCTGCGCCCAGCAGGGGACCGTTCTTGCCGGTGACGACGGTGCCGTCCGGCAGCTCGATGGCGGCGGCGGGCGCGCCGTCAGTGCGCTCGGCCACGGCATGGGCCTGTTTCTCCACCGGGCGCTCGCCGACGGCCAGACCGGCCTGATTCAGCAGCAGCTCCAGCTTGAACAGCTCGCCGTCCACGTTCTTGCCGGTCTTCTGGTCGCAGAGGGTCTTGAAGTAGCGGCGGATGATCTCGTTGCGGGATGCCTCGCGGCAGACTTCGTCGTCCACGATGCAGTTGCCCGCCATGTTCACGCCCATGTCCGTGGGGGACTTGTAGGGGCTCTTGCCCGCGATGAGCTCGAACATCGCGTTGACCACCGGGAAGATCTCGATGTCGCGGTTGTAGTTGACGGTGGTGACGCCGTAGGCCTCCAGATGGAAGGGGTCGATCATGTTCACGTCGTTCAGGTCGGCGGTGGCGGCCTCATAGGCAAGGTTCACCGGGTGCTTGAGGGGCAGGTTCCAGATGGGGAAGGTCTCGAACTTGGCGTAGCCGGCCTTGATGCCCCGCTTGTGCTCGTGGTAGAGCTGGGACAGGCAGGTGGCCATCTTGCCGCTGCCGGGGCCGGGGGCCGTGATGACGACGAGGGGACGCTGGGTCTCGATGTAGTCGTTCTTGCCGTAGCCCTCGTCGCTGACGATGCGGGCCACGTCGTTGGGGTAGCCCGGGATCTTGTAGTGGCGGAAGGTGCGCACGCCCACGCTGTTCAGCTTGTGCTCAAAGGCTTCGACTTCGGGGGCGGCGGTGTACATGGTCACGCAGACGCTGCCCACAAACAGGCCAACGCCCTGAAAAGCGTCGATGAGGCGGAGGACGTCCAGATCATAGGTGATGCCGTAATCACCGCGAACCTTGCTGCTGATGATGTCCTCTGCGCTGATGACGATGACGATCTCGGCCTGCTCCTTCAGCTGGAGCAGCATCTGCAGCTTGGAGTCCGGCTGAAAGCCCGGCAGCACGCGGGAGGCGTGGTAGTCGTCGAACAGCTTGCCGCCAAACTCCAGGTAGAGCTTGTTGTCAAACTGGGCAATGCGCTCCCGGATGTGCTGGGACTGCATCTGAAGATATTTCTCGTTGTCAAAGCCTTTTTTCATGGAATGCTCCTCTTCCTGATTCTACAACTTCATCTCCGGCACGTCGGTGGTGCGGCGGGCCGGAGGATCACACAAACACTCTATAGTATAGCATACGACAGGCTTCAGCGCAATTTTTTTGAGAGCTTCCTCGTGTTCCAGGTGCTCAAATTCTTCCAACTCCTCGATGTCCTCTTTCAGGAACATCAGGCAGAAGCTGATGAAGAGCAGCAGGCAGGAAAGCCAGATGGCCCGGCTGCCCATGGGGGCCAGTGCAAGGCTGCCAAGGCCGGCACCCAGCGCGAACAGGAAGATGATGGCGAAGTAGTGCATCGCCTTGCCGAAGGCTTTGGCGTTGCCGCCCACCAGCCACGCACAGAGAGAGTCCATGCCGCCGCGCAGGTTGCCGATGCACATGGTGCTGGCGTATGCATAGCCGCTGACCTTGCGGAACGCCTGCACCTGCATAGCACAGGAGAACGAGACGACGGCGTTGGCCAGCAGGTTCAGCTCCTGCGGGAAAAAGCCCACGACGAAGAGCATCAGGATCTCGAACAGCACCACCAGCTGACGCCAATGGAGCCACTGCATCCGCTTGAGCTTGAGGCGGATGAACTCGGCCACAAAAATGCCCAGCGCAAAGGCGCAAAGAGGCATCAGGTAGCGCAGTGCCTCGCCCCACTCGCCCGCAAACAGCTTGACGGCCATCAGCACGATGTTGCCGGTCTGGGCGTTGGCAAAGACCTTGCCGCGGTACAAATAGGTATAAACATCCTGTAAGCCGCCCGAGACGGAGAGAAACAGGGCGGTGATGAAAGCTTCGGACATCTGTCCGTGAGGTTTGAGCGACGGCATAAAAGCTCCTCCTTGTATCCAGAAAATAACTCCATGCCATACTATAGCGCAAAATTGGCGTTTTGTCAAAAACTGTGGGATACTTTTTATCAATAATGACGATTTCGGGCGGGTATCGCAGGAGGCACGATGCTTTGCAATGCGGCGCTAGAATATCGCTGACGCGATATTATAGTTTTATGCGCAACGCCTCGCCGCTTTCCTGCGGAGCGTGGGCTTTGGATGCGCAATTATACCATTTCACTGCGTTCATGGTATAATACACAAAAAACAGCATTTTTTCAGGAGAAGGAGGGGCTTTCTGTATGCCCAATATCATCGAGATCACGGATTTCCACGCACCGGAGCTGGACCCCTATGCCCGGCTGACCCAGAACCAGCTGCGCAATCGCCTCGAACCGGAGAAAGGCATCTTTCATCGCCGAGAGCCCCAAGGTCATCGACCGGGCGCTGGACGCAGGCTACAAGCCCGTGTCCCTGCTGATGGAGCGCAAGCAGATCACCGGCCCGGCAGCGGGCATCCTGAGCCGCTGCGGCGATGCGCCGGTGTACACGGCAGATCGAGAGCTGCTGGCGGCTCTGACGGGCTTTGAACTGACCCGGGGCGTCCTCTGCGCATTCCACCGTCCCGCGCCCCGTTCCGTGGAAGAGCTCTGCAAAAATGCCCGGCGGGTGGCTGTTCTGGAGGGCATCGTGGATTCCACCAACGTGGGGGCTATCTTCCGCTCGGCGGCGGCACTGAACATGGACGCTGTCCTCATCAACCCTTCCTGCTGCGACCCGCTCTGCCGCCGCGCCGTCCGCGTCAGCATGGGCACGGTGTTCAGGTACCTTGGGGGCAGCTGGGCGACAGCCCGGCAGACTGGCCGGAGAAGGGAATGGACGTCCTCCACGCCCTTGGCTTTAAGACGGCGGCGATGGCCCTCAGCGACCGCTCGGTGAGCATCGACGACGAGCAGCTTGCAAAAGAGCCGAAGCTTGCCATCGTGCTTGGCACCGAGGGCGACGGCCTCGCCGCCGGCACCATCGCTTCCTGCGACTACACGGTCAAGATCCCTATGTCCCACGGCGTCGATTCGCTGAATGTCGCTGCCGCCAGCGCCGTTGCCTTCTGGCAGCTGGGCAAACAATAAACGAAAAAGGAATGCCTCCCCGCCGGGGAGGCATTATTTTTTATGCTCAGATACTTGCTAAGAATCGCTCAAAGCCTGCGCGGCCAGCCTCGTCCAGCTTGTAGACGCCGGCGTCTACGAGGACTTCGGCAAAGACATGGCCAATCTCGTCCTGTACGATGCTGTGGACGTTCTCAGCATTCAGCTCCGGGTGACGGGCGAGGATGTCCATCGCCCACTCGGCGTGCTTCTGGATGCTCTCGCCGTACTCAGCGGCGGGAGTGCGGGCCACGAGAGCGGCCTCCACATCAGCCATCTCTGCCTTCAGGCGGCTGGGCAGGACGGCAAGACCCATGACCTCGATGAGGCCGATGTTTTCTTTCTTGATATGGTGGAGCTTTGCGTGGGGGTGATAGACGCCCAGCGGGTGCTCCGGCGTGGTGATGTTGTTGCGCAGCACCAGATCGAGCTGGAACCTGCCGTCCCGCATCCGGGCGATGGGGGTGATGGTGTTGTGCGGCTCGCCGTCGGTCTCGGCGTAGACAAAGCAGCTCTCGTCGGTGTAGCCCCGCCATGCGGTCAAAATCTCGATCGGCCAGTTCCACAAGGCGCTCGTCGTCAGCGCAGGTCAGGCGGATGCAGCTCATGGGCCAGTGGACGATGCCGGCGTCCACGTCCTCAAAGCCGGGGAAGACCCACTTCTTCTCGATGGGCGCTTTGGCCATGGCGAACTCGTAGTGGCCGCCCTGGAAGTGGTCGTGGCTCAGGATGCTGCCGCCCACGATGGGCAGGTCGGCGTTGCTGCCCACGAAGTAGTGGGGGAAGAGGGCCACGAAGTCCAGCAGCTTGCGGAAGGTGGCACGCTCGATCTTCATGGGGGTGTGCTGGCTGTTAAAGACGATGCAGTGCTCATTGTAGTAGACATAGGGGCTGTACTGGAAATTCCACGCACTGTCGTTGATGGTCAGCGGGATGATGCGGTGATTTTCCCGGGCGGGATGGTTCAGCCGACCGGCATAGCCCTCGTTCTCCACGCAGAGCTGGCACTTGGGGTAGGCGCTCTGAGAAGCTAGCTTTGCGGCTGCGATGGCCTTGGGGGTCTTTTTCGGGCTTCGACAGGTTGATGGTGATGTCGAGGTCGCCGTAGGGGGTCTTGGTCACCCACTTGACGTCCCGCTTGATGCGGTAGCGGCGGATGTAGTCGGTGTCCTGGCTGAACTTGTAGAACCAGTCGGTGGCGGCCTGCGGGCCGTCCGTCTCGTACCGCTCCTCAAAGTTGGCGCGGACGATGCTGGGGCGGGGTGTCAGCACACCCATGAGCCGGGTGTCGAAGAGGTCGCGGGCCGTGGGGCTGTCGTCGCAGACGCCCCGGGCGACGGCATCATCCACCAGCGTTTTCAGGATGCTTTCGAGGTCGGCGTAGCAGACGTCGCCCTCCGGCTCCGTGAAGCTGTCGAGCTGCATGGTCATGAGGAGCTGGTTGCGGATGTAGATTTCGTCGTCGGGCAGGATGAGCCCGGTGTCCAGACCATAGTTGACGAGCTGCTGGATGGCAGTGGAGATCACAGGACAGCGCCTCCTTCCGGGCGGATGGACAGGACGTGGCAGCGGCCCTCGCCGAGGATGGCTTCCATACCGGCCTTGAACTCGTCCAGCATCTCCACAGGCACGAAAGCCTGCACCGTGCCGGCGAAACCGCCGCCGTGGACGCGGACTGCACCCTTGCCGCCCAGCAGATGCTTGGCGGCGGCGATGGTCACGCCCACTTCCTGATGCTCCTTGTAGCCTGCGGGGATGACGTTCTGCAGGTACTCCCAGCTGCTGCGGCCCGACTCGTTCACGAAGCCAGAGGAAGGTGTCGAAGTCGTCGTCGCGGAGAGCGGCCACCTGCTTTGCCACCCGGTCGTTGTCGGCGTAGACGTGGAAGGCACGGAGGACGGCGCGGTCGCCGCACTGTCTGCGGCACTCGGGCAGCTTTGCAAGGAAGGTCTCGAAGGGCACATCCCGCAGCACCTCGCCGCCGCAGACAGCGGCTACGGCACGGCACTCGGCCGGGATGGCGGCGTACTCGTCGGTCAGGTCGGCGTGGTCTGCGCCGGAGTCGAGGATGCAGAGGGCAAGGCCCGCCTTAGAGAAGTCCACGGCCACCGGCTCGACGACCGGCTTGGCGGGGCTGGCGAAGTCGATGGTGATGATGTTGCCCACGCTGGAGGCCATCTGGTCCATCAGGCCGCAGGGCTTGCCGAAGTAGACGTTCTCGGCCCACTGGCCGATCTGGGCGATGGCGATGGGGGAGACCTTCTCGGTCATGAAGCAGTCGTTCAGGATGACGCCGATAAGCACTTCAAAGGCGGCAGAAGAAGAGACGCCGCTGCCCTTCGGCACATTGGAGGAGATATAGACATCCAGACCGGTGAGCGTTGCGCCCCGCTGGGCGAAGGCGGCGCACTCGCCGCCGCGCAGCAGGGAGGCGGTGGTGTTCTCCTCCTCCTTGCGGGCCTCGAGGTCATCGAGGTCGATGATGCACAGGTCGTAGCCCTCGCTCTGGACGCGGAGCTGGTTCTTATCGTTGGGGGCTGCAGCGGCGATCATGTCGATGTTCACGCTGCCGGCCAGCACCCGGCCATGCTGATGGTCGGTGTGGTTGCCGCCGATCTCGGTGCGGCCGGGGGCGCTGTAAAGACCGGCCTCGGCGTGGGGGCCGAAGGTCTTTTCCAGACCGTCCAGCACGGCGGCGTAGCGGGCGGCTTCAGAGGCCGTCTCGGCGGGAGCACAGCAATACAGGGAGGCGAGGCGTGCGGCGTGGACGCCGTCGGACAGCTCCTGCTTCCATACGGGAATGGACTTCATCATGGAATCTTCCTCCTGACAGACAGATACTTTTTTATTTCGTGTGGGCGATACAGCCCGCTTCTGATCCTATAGTAAAGGATTTGTCCGGAAAAAACCATGTGTTATTGTTGCATTTCAATGAAAAGTTGCAAAAAAATCCCCGCCGGGGCTGTCCAGCGGGGATGCAGAATAAAAATCTCGGATAAATTACAACTGAGACAAAAGTTTTTTCGAAACCGGGAAAGCATTGTGTAACTGCGCCAAAACTTCCCGCTGCCGCGTCCCGGCGGGGGAGCGGGCCGCGATATGGAGAAACCTTACTGCGGCGGGCAGTGCAAAAGAAAAGGCCGCGATCCACTTTTCCAGCGGAGCGCGGCCTTCTTGTTAAGGGAAGAAAATTATGATGTCAGGCGGAAGGCGAGGGAGCAGCGCCCTCCGGCCCGGGAACACAGGGAAAAATTACTGCATCAGGCTGCACACGGCCTCGGCATAGGCGGCGGGGTCATCCACGGGCAGGCCCTCGATGAGCTGTGCCTGTGCGTAGAGCAGGGCGCTGTATTTCTTGAGCTTGTCGGTGTCGCCGGCCTCCTGGGCCGCTTTCAGCACGGCGAAGACGGGGTGGTTGACGTTCAGCTCCAGCACCTTGTCGCTCTTGACGCCCTCACTGCCGGGCTGCTTGGAGAGCACCTTCTCCATCTCGATGGACAGCGGGCCGTCGGCGGACAGGCAGACGGGATGATCCTTCAGGCGGGTGGAGACTTTGACCTCCTTGACCTTGCCGTCCAGAGCGTCCTTCATGGCGTCAAAGAGGGCCTTGTTGGCGGTGTTGGCCTCCTCGGCGGCCTTCTTCTCGTCCTCGGTCTCGAGGCCCAGATCACCGCTGTTGACGTTCTTGAACTCGACGGTGCCGTCCTTGCCCTCGGCATCCTTGCGGGGATAGGTGCGCATGATCTGCAGGCAGAACTCGTCCACATCCTCGGTCAGGAGCAGGACGTCATAGCCCTTGTCCATGACCAGCTCAGCGGCAGGCAGCTTTGCCAGACGGTCGGTGGAGTCGCCGGCAGCGAAGTAGATGTACTTCTGCTCGGCGGGCATCTTCTCGACGTACTCCTGCAGCGTGACCATCTTCTGCTGGCAGACCAGAACAGCAGCAGGTCGCGCAGCAGCTCGGCGTGCATCCCGTAGTCGGAGTATGCGCCGAACTTCAGCTGACGGCCAAACTCCTTCCAGAAGCTCTCGTACTTCTCGCGGTCGTTGGCCAGCATGGCGTGCAGCTCGTTCTTGATCTTCTTTTCCAGCGCGTTGTGGATGAGCTTGAGCTGGCTGTCCTTCTGCAGCATCTCGCGGCTGATGTTCAGGCTCAGGTCCTGACTGTCCACGATGCCCTTGACGAAACTGAAGTAGTCGGGCAGCAGGTCGCCGCATTTCTCCATGATGAGGACGCCGGAGGCATAGAGGGCCAGACCCTTCTCGTAGTCCTTAGTGTAGAAGTCGTAGGGGCGGTGGCTGGGCACGAAGAGCAGGGCGTTATAGTTTGCAGTACCCTCGGTGCGGCTCACGATGACGCGGGCGGGGTCGGCGTAGTCGCTGAACTTATCCTTGTAGAAGTTTGCGTACTCCTCGTCGGTGACTTCGCTCTTCTGCTTCTTCCAGATAGGCACCATGCTGTTCAGAGTTTCCAGCTCGGTGTAGGTCTCCCACTCGGGCTTGTAGTCGTCGGGCTTGGGGTCGGGTTCGGGCTTCTGACGGCTCTTTTCGCGCTCCATCCGGATGGGGTAGCGCACATAGTCGCTGTACTTCTTGACGATGGCCACGATGCCGTACTCGTCGAGGAAGTTGTCGTAGTGGTCGGTCTCGGTGTCGGGCTTGATGTGGAGGATGATGTCGGTGCCGGCCGTCTCCTTCTCGGCAGGCTCAAGCTCATAGCCGTCCGCACCGCTGGACTCCCACTGCCAGGCCTCGTCGGAGCCGTAGGCCTTGGAGATGACCGTCACCTTGTCGGCCACCATGAATGCGGAATAGAATCCAAGACCGAACTGGCCGATGATATCGATGTCCTCGTCCTTGTTGTCCTTCTTGAAGTCGAAGGGAGCCGGAGTGGGCGATGGTGCCGAGGTTCTGCTCCAGCTCTTCCCGGGTCATGCCGATGCCGTTATCGGAGATGGTCAGGGTGCGGCTGTCCTTGTCGCGGGTGAGCAGGATGCGGAAATCGCCTTTGTTCATGCCGACAGAAGTGTCGGTCAGGCTCTTATAATACAGCTTGTCGATGGCGTCCGAAGCGTTGGAGATCAGCTCGCGCAGGAAAATTTCCTTGTTGGTGTAGATGGAGTTGATCATCATGTCCATCAGCTTTTTGCTCTCGGCCTGAAATTCTTTTTTCGCCATAATACAAAACCTCTTTTTATCAGATTTTAGCGTCCCGGCGGCGGAACTGCCCGGGCGCGTGTCGCATCAGGAATTGCCTGTGGAGAGTGCCGGCACACGGAGCGGAAAACCACTCGTGAAAACTTAGCACTCACAACTTTCGAGTGCTAATATACACCGCTGAGAGACAAAAATCAAGGGGTTTCATAAAAAGTTCAAAAAACTTTCCTTTCGGGGCCAAAGCCGCCTTTACTTTCCCGCGCCAAAGCCGTATAATGGGCCGGAATGACAGACCTGTTTATAAGGAGGATGAGGGATGCAGCAGATACAGCTGGAACTTGAGGGCGGAGGCACGCTGACCGTCTGCCTGCGGGCGTCGCTGGACGCCATGCCCACGGTGAAGCAGCGGCCTCTGGTGCTGGTGGTGCCCGGCGGCGGCTACAACCATGTCAGCCCCCGGGAGGGCGACCCGGTGGCCCTGCAGTTTGCGGCGGCGGGCTATCACACCGCCGTGCTGACCTACAGCGTGGGGGAGGGGGCGCAGAACTACCAGCCTCTCCGACAGCTGAACGAAGCGCTGGCTCTGCTGCGGCAGAATGCGGGAGAGTGGCACATCCTGCCGGATAAGATCGCCGTCTGCGGCTTCTCAGCGGGCGGACATCTGGCTCTGTCCGCCGCGGTGCTGGACATTCCGGGCGAGACGGCCCAGCAGAAGCCCAATGCAGTGATCCTGGGCTACCCGGTCATCACGGCGGGGGAGTTTGCCCACCGGGGCAGTTTCGTCCAGCTGGCGGGCAGCGAGGATGCTGCCGCACAGCAGGCGTTCACCTTAGAGGATCAGGTGACGCCGACACACCGCCGGTCTTCGTCTGGCATACGATGGAGGATAAGACCGTTCCGGTGGAGAACACGCTTCTCCTGCTGGCCGCCCTGCGGAGGGCGGGCGTGCCGTGCGAGGCACATCTGTTCGAGAAGGGTGCTCACGGCACCAGCATCAGCACCGCCGAGGTGGACGCCGCCGACCGGCACCGCGCCCGCTGGGTGACGCTCTGCCTCGAGTGGCTGGGGGGGACGTTCGGGTTCGACCTGCGGTGAATTTGGACATTCCTACAAAAAATTCATAATTTTATGGTTGACCTGCCTAAGATTTAAGGGTATACTGGTCAGCGGAAACAAACGAGGAAGAAGGAAACATACATGGAAAAGAAGATCTCGGTCAAAGACCTGCTGATGCAGGCATTCCTGACGGGCTGGGAGCTCTCCGACAAGAGCATCGCTCAGGACGAATATCTGCAGAGCGCCATTCAGGTCATCGAAGTGCTGCAGGTGGAGCCGGAAAACGTCTACGCGGAAGAGGGCCTCGGCCTGACCGACGGCGACGAGGTAGACCATCTGGACGACCTGCTCCGGGCCGACGGCCAGTGGCTGTATTACGGCGTGGAGGCGGAGAATTTCTTCCTCATCCAGTGGTACCCGGACGAAGCATCCGCCAGGGCAAAACTGGCACAGCTCGAGGAGCTGGGCGACGGCAAGCAGTACCTCGTGGACCTGAGCCTCAAGCGCACGAACCCCACCGAGGCCGAGAATTTCGGCAATTCCAACCCGGTGCAGCTGAGAAGCTAACCTCTCAGTCTCGCTTCGCTCGACAGCTCCCCTACCGAGGGGAGCCTCTGGCGAAGAGAGAAAGCCCTGCGCCATGCCAAAGCCTCCCCTCAATAGGGGAGGTGGCACGCCGTCAGGCGTGACGGAGAGGTTTAACCTCTTTATGAAAGGGAACTTTTCAATGCAGCTTTCTGATACGGAGCGTCAGTGCCTCACCGCCATTCTGGCCCAATATGACCAGCACCCCGAAGTGCAGCGGATGCGGGAATTTATCCAGCACGGCGATGTGACCACCTACCAGCACTGCAAGAATGTGGTGCTGGTGAGCTTCTGGCTCAACCGCCGCTTCCATCTGGGCGCGGATGAGACGTCGCTGGCCGTGGGGGCCTTTCTCCATGACTTCTATCTCTACGACTGGCACAAGCGCAGCTCTTTCCGGGGCCTGCGCCGCCTGTTCGAGATGCACGGCTTTGCCCATCCCGGCTCTGCCTGCGTCAATGCCGAGCGCTGCTTCGCCATCACCAGAAAAGAGCAGAACATCATCTCGAGCCATATGTGGCCCCTGACCTTCCGCCATGTCCCCACCTGCCGGGAGGCGGTCATCGTCTGCCTGGCCGACAAATACTGCGCCGTACTGGAAAGTATGTTCCAGCGCACCCGGGTGGCCGATACCGATGCCGGGGAGAACGAGTGGTAAGGGCCTTGTCCTGATACGAAAATGAGCTGCTGTACGTAACGTGCAGCAGCTCATTTTTTATAATTTCTTATACCCCGCAGGCTCGTCGGCTTTGGCGCGGCGCTCCATCAGGTAGGTGTCCAGCCAGCGGCCATGACAGTCCCGGGCAATGCGCTCCCGCCGCCCGACCACCCGGAAGCCGCACTTCGTGTGGAGGCCGAGGCTGGCGGTGTTGTCCTGCAAAACGGTGGAGTGCAGTGTCCAGTAACCCTCTTTTTCCGACTCCTCGCAGAGGGCCGTCAGCAGGCGGGAGCCGAGACTCCGGCCCCGGAACTTCTCGCCGACGTAGATGCTCACCTCGGCCACGCCCCGGTAGCACCAGCGGGGTCTACCCGCCGCAGTGCGGCCCAACCGGCCAGCTCGCCGCCGTCCAGAATGACGAGGCGGCATTCTTTGATGTGAAAGGCGTCCCACGCCGTGTAGGGCGGGCAGGTGGTCTGGAAGGTGGCGTGCTCCGTGGCGATGCCCTCTGAATAGATCTCGGACACAGCGTCCCAGTCTTCCGGCTCCATGGGCCGGATGGTGATATTGCTCATGATATTCTTCCCCGGCAGAGCGCCTCAATGCGCCCTGCATCATTCCTCTTGTCTCAGTATAGCAGATGCAGCCTGTCCGCGCAATGGCCCCTTATTCCAGCCCCGGCAGGGTGTCCAGCACCGGGATGCCCAGGCTGTGCAGGAAGGCTTTCTTTTCCTCGATGGCGGGGACGACGTCCAGCTCCGAGGGGGCGTGGGCGTCGCAGCCCATGATGGCCTTGACGGGGTACTCCGCCGCGATGCGCCAGAACTCGTCCCGGGTGTAGCCCAGAGAGCCGTCGGGACGGTTCTGCAGGGTCAGTCCGGCCATGTTGTCCTCGAGGGGGATGTCCGGCCGCGCCGCTGCGGCACAGATGTCCCGGCAGGCCTTCTCGGCGTCGGCGTCGAAGGCCGTCACCCGGTTCAAAAAAGAGGTCGGGGTGGGCCAGATACCGGTAAAGCCCCGTTTCCAGCGCTTCCACCACCTGTTCGGCATACCGCCTGCCGTGGGCGGTGGAGGTGCTGCCGCCGAAGCGGCTGGCTCTGGCGTCCTGTTCGTCGGTGGTGTCGTAGTGACAGCCGAGGATGAGATATTCGATGTCCAGCCGCTCCATCTCTTCCTGAGCCAGCCCAGATAGGCCGGGAAATACTCCGCCTCGAGGCCGATGCGGATGTGGAGTTTGTCGGCATATTTCTCCCGCAGCCCGCGCAGGGTCAGGACGTAATCGTCCAACTGGGAGGGCGGCATCCGGATGCGGCTGACGAAGCCCGGCGTCGCGTAGGCCCAGGGGTGTGGTCAGAAAACCCCAGCACCTTGTAGCCGCAGCGCAGGGCCGTGAGGATGTATTCCTCCTCGGTGCCTTCGGCGTGGCCGCAGCGGGTGGTGTGGGTGTGGTAATTGGTCAGCATGACAAGGCTCCCTCCCGGGCAGAAATTTTTTGACAATCATCACCGTTGTGATACAATAGAATAAATACCCGTTCAGGGCAGGGACTATTATAGACCTCTTTGCTGAAAAATGCAATGAAGGCTGCTCTGAAAAAGGAGAAATGAAGATGGATTGGAAACGAATCGCTGCCTCTGCGCTGATGCTCGGTGTCCTCGCCGTCCCGGCCTCAGCAGCCAGCATCACCCCCCAGACCACCATGAAGGAGATCCGCGACGACCCCGACATCAAGGCCAGCGGCCTCTATACATACACCTATGTGTGGGAGCGGGACTGCGAAAGGCTCTCCACCAGCCGTGACGACGAGACGCTGACCGAGGTGGTCGGCAAGACCTCCGCCGAAGCCTGCGCAGCGGGCCTCAACTATCTGGCGCAGGTCTACCACGACGGCACCCGGGTGACTTACCCGCTCTATTCGGAAGAGGAGATCGCTGCCGTGCCTGCCCGCGCTCATGCGGAGCTGTATTACTGCCCGGCCCAGCAGCCGGGGGCCTAAGTTTGCCATCGTGCTGTCGGGCAACGCGCTCTACTACAGCGGCGAGCTGCGGGGCGGCGTGTCCACGGCGTGGGAGCTGCATGAGCGGGGCTATGCCGTCTTCTCGCTGCGCTACCGCATCGGATGGGAGGCCGGGGACGACGCTCCACTGGAAGACCTGGCCCGGGCCATCCGCTTCGTGATGGACAATGCCGACACCTTCGGCGTCTCTACGGAAGACTATGCCCTGCTGGGCTACTCCTCCGGCGGACAGATCGCAGGCGTCTTCGGCAATGAGGAAAAGGGCTGGGGCCGCTATGGTGTGCCGAAGCCCGGCGTATTGCTGCTGGGCTACCCCATCAACAACTTCCTTGAGGCAAAGCCTGCCTACCATCTCCTGATGGATACCGACCGGCTGGAAAGACGCTACTATTCCTACACCGTCTCGAAGCTCGTGACGCCGGACTATCCGCCCACCTTCCTGTGGTACGGCAGGAATGACCTCATGCTGAAAGCCTTCGTCTACCCCCTGCAGGGGCCGACTCTTGCAAAGGCACTGGAAGCCAGCGGCGTCCCCAACCGGGTGGAAGTTTACGACAACGCCAGACATGGCATCGGCATCGGCGTAGGGACGGACGCCGAGGACTGGGTGGAACGTGCTGCCGAGTTCTGGCAGAGCGTTTCGGAATAACAGGAGGAAAAGATTATGTACGACTGGAATGGATCGATCCGCAGCCTGAATGTGGGCCTGCCCGACGACATCGCCCGGCTGAAAGCGGCCGGATATTATCAGGAGGCCATCGCCCGCATCGACCGGCTGCTGGCCGAGGACTGGACAAAGACCCAGAACGGCCCGGCGTCCAACGGCATCGCCCCGCCGGAGGGGTATGTCTCGCCCGAGAACCCCACGCCCCACGGTGTGGACGCCCTGCGGGAGGCCCTGACCGTCCAGAAGGAGATCATGCGCCGGCTGCCCGGGGAATACTGCTGGACGGAAGCCGAGGCCATCGCCCGGATGCAGGAGCGGGTCAAGGACTTCACCGCAGAGGAATTTAAGAAGCTCGACTGGGAGGGCCGGATGGACTGGCGGTTCGTGGAAGGGGAAAAGCGGTATCAGGCCCGGTTCGCCGAGACGCTGCTGGCCACCCACGCCGACCTCGCCGCCCGGAAGCTGACGCCGGACGCCCCCAACAACAAGAACGAAGAGCGCCACCGCCTCCACGAGAAGATGGAGCGGGAGGGGAGCGCCAGCGCCGACATCACCCTCCGCACCAGCATCCGGATGTCCGACGAAGCCTTCGCCGCCGCGCTGGAAAAGGCGAAAGCCGAGGGCAGAGACGCCGTCCACGTCCGGGCATGGCTGGCTCTGCCTGCCGCCTGCCCGTCCCAGAGCCATATCACGCTGGACGGCTTCACCGAGACGCCCGGCCATATCGCCGCCGAGGACGCGCCCCAGCGCACCGTCTGCTGGGAGGCCGACCTGACCGAGAACCGCACCTTCGGGGCCGAGTACAGCTACCGGGAGACGGCGGTCTACGCCGACCCGCTTTCCTTCACGCCCGACGCGGAGCAGCCCGATCTCTACACCGGCGAGGAAGCGCCCCACATCGTCTTTACGCCCTACCTGCGGGCGCTGGCGGCTCAGCTCACCGAGGGCATCACCAGCCCGGCGGAGAAGGCTAAGCGCATCTACGATTATGTCACCCTGAATGTCCGGTATTACTTCCAGCCATCCTATTTCGTCCATGAGTCCATCGCCGAGAACTGCGCCCGCAGCCGCCGGGGAGACTGCGGCATTATGGCGCTGACCTTCATCACCCTCTGCCGCATCGCGGGCATCCCGGCCCGGTGGGAGAGCGGCTTTGCAGTGGCCCCGGGGACGCGGGCTGTCACGACTGGGCGCGGTTCTACGTCGCCCCCAGGGGCTGGATGTATGCCGACTGCTCCTACGGTGCCTCCATGGCCCGCCGGGGCGATGAAGTGCTCCGCCGCCACTATTTCGGCAGTCTGGATACGGGCCGCATGGTGGCAAACAGCGCCTTTGAAGCGCCCTTCGACCCGCCGATGCTGGGCTTCCGCAGAGACCCCTACGACAACCAGAGCGGCGAGATGGAGGCCGACGGCGTGGGCCTGTACGGGGACGATACCGTGACCACCAAAGAAGTTTTGAAGTTTGAGGAAGTAGAATAAATGGAATTTCTCGCGATGCTGTATACCGTCCTGCTGGTGGCCATCTGCCTGATGATGGCGGTGCTGCTCTTCCGCAGCGGACGCCCCACCGGCGGGCTGGACGAAGCCGACTGCGAAGAGCTGAAAGACTGGCTCGAAGAGCAGCTGGCCGCTCAGGCCAGAGAGTTCAACGCCCGTCAGGACGCCATCGCCCAGCAGAACTACGCCGCCATCCGCAGCGTCAGCGAGACGCTGCAGACGGCTGTGCAGGGCATGAGCACCACCCTCGGCCAGGGGCAGGACAGCCAGCAGCGCATCCTGGAGCGGCGTCTGCAGAGCCTCGAGCAGGCCAACAACCAGCAGATGGAGCAGCTGCGCCGCGCCATGGTCGAGAGCATGACGGCATTGCAGGCTGAGAACACCCGCAAGCTGGACGAGATACGCCACACGGTGGACGAGCAGCTTCAGGACGCTTTGCAGAAGCGGGTGACGGAAAGCTTTCAAGGCTGTTAACCAGCAGCTCGAGCAGGTGTACAAGGGCCTTGGCGAGATGCAGTCCCTCGCTGCCGACGTGGGCGGCCTGAAGCAGGTACTCTCGGGCGTCAAGACCCGGGGCATCCTCGGCGAGATCCAGCTGGGCGCGATCTTGGAAGAGATCCTCGCCCCGGAGCAGTATGACACCAATGTCGCCACCATCCCGGGCAGCACCCAGCGGGTGGAATACGCCATCCGGATGCCGGGCGCAGACGGCGGCAGCGTCTGGCTCCCCATCGACTCCAAGTTCCCCGGCGACACCTACGCCCACTTGCAGGACGCCTACGCTTCCGGCGACGCGCAGGCTGTGGAGGATGCCCGCCATGCCCTCGAGCTGGTGCTCCGCAGCGAGGCCAGAGACATCCGGGAAAAGTACGTCGAGCCGCCCTATACCACGGCGTTCGGCATCCTGTTCCTGCCCTTCGAGGGCCTGTATGCCGAGGTAGTGAACGCGGGGCTGCTGGAGGTCCTGCAGCGGGACTATCAGGTCAACGTGGCAGGCCCCAGCACCATGGCGGCCCTGCTGAACAGCCTGCAGATGGGCTTCAAGACCCTCGCCATCCAGAAGCGCTCCGGCGAGGTCTGGCAGCTGCTGGGCGCGGTGAAAACGGAGTTCGACAAGTTCGGGCAGGGCCTCGCCAAGATGCAGCAGCGTCTGCGCCAGACCGACGAAGAGCTGGACCAGCTCATCGGCGTCCGCAGCCGGGCCATCAGCCGGAAGCTGCGCAGCGTCCAGAGCCTCGACGAGGCCAGTGCCAGCGCCCTGCTCGAGATAGACGACATGAACGAGCTGCCGAAAGCACTCTCTGAGACCAGCGAGACATCTGGACAAAGTGGGAGAATATTGACGTAGTGACGGTCAAAACGAACTTTATCCAGGGTGGATGAACTGGCCTGAGCTGATAAAGTTCGACCACTTTGCCAATAGGGAGCACTTTGCCAAGTTGATAAAGTTTAATTTATAACGTATCTAATATATATTATTTTGCACTTTGCCACATAATCTACCGCAGTAGAACAGCATTCGGCCATCCGGCCTGATAAATAGTTGACGAAGACGGCAGACTGTGCTATACTGAGAACGATTCTTAAAATAATTGCCGGCCATGGCAGACCATACACACCAATAACAGAGAGGAAATGTGCTTATGAGCGTAAAGAACATCAGCAGCGCCATTCTGGGCGTGGGCGTGGACGATACCACCATCGATCTGTTTGAGAGCCAGTACCCGGTCCCCACCGGCGTCAGCTACAACTCCTACGTCATCCGGGACGAGAAGACCGCCATCCTCGACACCGTGGACGCGCGCGCTACCGACGAGTGGATGGCCAACGTCACCGAGGCGCTGGCAGGGGAGAAGCCTGCCTACCTCGTCGTCCACCACATGGAGCCGGACCACGGCGCGAATGTGGCCCGCCTCGCCGCCCTCTACCCCGAGATGCAGGTGGTGGGCAACGCCAAGACCTTCCAGTATATGGAGCAGTTCTTCGGCCCGGAGGCCATCGCCAAGGAGCGCCGCGTCGTCGTGAAGGACGGCGAGAGCCTTTCGCTGGGCGCTCACACTCTGACTTTCGTGTTCGCACCCATGGTCCACTGGCCCGAGGTCATGGTGAGCTATGAGTCCACCGAAAAAGTCCTCTTCTCCGCCGACGGCTTTGGCCGCTTCGGCGCGGTGGCAAAGTTCGACGAGAAGGCCGACTGGGCCAGCGAGGCCCGCCGCTACTACCTGAACATCGTGGGCAAGTACGGCCCGCAGGTGCAGGCTCTGCTGAAAAAGGCCGCTGCGCTGGACATCAAGACCATCTGCCCGCTCCACGGCCCCGTCCTCACCGGCGACCTTGGCAAGTACCTGAACTACTACGATCTGTGGTCCAGCTACAAGGCCGAAGAGCCGGAGAAGGTGCTGGTCGCCAGCGCCTCCATCCACGGCCACACCCGCGCCGCCGCCCACATTCTGGCCGAAAAGCTCCGCGCCAAGGGTGCCAGGGTGGTGGAGATGGATCTGACCCGCACCGACGTCTCCTACGCCGTCACCGAAGCCTTCCGCTGCGGCAGGACCGTTCTGGCCTGCGCCACCTATGACGGCTTCCTCTTCCCGCCGATGGAGAACCTGCTGGCCCACCTCAAGACCAAGGCATTCCAGAGCCGCACCATCGCCCTGATGGAGAACGGCACCTGGGCGCCTATGGCCGCAAAGCTCATGCGCGCCGAGCTGGACGGCATGAAGAACATCACCGTCTGCGACACCGTCGTTACCCTCCGCTCTGCTTCCAACGCCGCCGCTGAGGCACAGATGGACGCACTGGTGGATGAGCTGCTGTAAGTAAGTAAAAACGAGTAGAAACAGGGAAATCCCCCACTTTCGTGGGGGATTTTCTTGTTTTCTGTCAGTGTTTATGATACACTGATACTGCCGCCGCAAGGCGGTAAGGCACTGTACATACGGCAGGCGGTTTGGTCTCTCACTTCCGAAAGGGGGTGAGAAGATGCCGATTACTTTGACGTTTCACTTGTTTGGACTCACGTTCACACTGCGAATCAAAAAGTAAAACCGCCACCTCTGCCAAGGTGACGGTTTCGGAAAAAGAAATCTAGACCATTGAAGAGGCCAAACCGTTTGTCACAGTGCCTTTTCTATGGATATTATAGCGCATTGCCGGGCGGCTGTCAAGGAACCCGGCAGTGCATTTTTTGATCAAGAAGCGCGCGTGTTTTCTGCCAAGCGCCGCCGCGCCGCTCAGGGCCACGAGGACGCCCAGCACGGCAAGGCCAGCACCGGCCTGCCCGAAGGCGTCGCCCACCGCGCCTACGAAAGGGCTGGCGGGTATCATGAGCAGGCTGTAGACCATGCTGTCCACGCTGATGAGGGTGGCACGCTGGTCGCTGGGGATGACATCGTTGAGCTTCTGGTCCTCATGCAGGAGGTAGGCGTCGATGACGCCCTGCACCAGCATACAGCCGAAGATGCAGCCCAGCACCGGGGCGGCACCCACCAGCGCACAGCCGCCGCCGCAGAGCAGGGCGCAGACGGCGTAAAACCGCCGCAGGCTCTCTGGATGGAGCCGTCGGGCCGCTTCAACGCCCAGCATGGAGGCAAGCCCGCTCAGCAGCATCGGCACGAACAGCAGCGCTGTGGGCCAGCCCAGCTCGACGAGCCGCTGCTGGACGAACATCTTGGTCAGGTAGCTGGGGATGCAGAGGACAGCGGCAGAGACGATGAGCTTTGCCGCCAGCGGGGTGGCGCGAAGAGCGGTGATGCTGTCCCGCACCAGCCGCGCGAGCTGGCCGGGCAGGTCGCGGAAGGTCTGCTTCTCCCGGCGGGCCTGCGTCTCGGTGACGATGGGCTCGGTCATCAGGGCGGTGGCGGCAGCAGCAGTGCCTTCAAAGGCGGCGCTCAGCAGGTAGAAACCGGAAAAGCGGAGAAACCGTTCCAGCGTGCTGGCGAGGGACCCCACAGCCGTGGCCAGCATGGAGAGCTGGGAGCAGTTGGCGGAGACCCGGAGGTAGTCGTCTGTCCGTCCGCACTGCTTGAGGCTGTCGTAAGTCAGGGCCGAGGCGGTGCCGGAGAACATGGCGTTGGCCAGTGCGCTCAGCGCCATCGCCAGGCAGATGAAAAAGAGGTCCGGCGCAAAGGCCATCAGGAGGTTGGAGAGCACCATGCAGACCCCGCCGGCCATGAGTGTCTTCCTGCGGCCCAGCAGGTCAGCCGCCATGCCGCTCGGCACCTCGAAGGTGAGGCTGACCATGTGGAACACGCTCTCGGCAACGCCGATCTCCCACAGCGAGAAGCCCCGCGCAGCCAGCAGCGCCACCCACACCGCGTCGGTGATGCGCAGGCCGGAGAAGAAGTTGTTGGTATAGATGCAGGCAAGCTGCTTTTTCAGGTTTTTCAGGTTTGAGTTTATGGTTCATGCTGCGGGGAACACCCTTTCTATTATTGTGGATAGAAAGGCTTTGCATGTCATCCTTTTTATATATTTCATGCGAGACAAAACGAAGGAAAGCAGAAAGCTGTCGATGAATGGCCCCTTTTATAAATTTTAGCAAAGCTGCGGGGCGCATAGATCATGCTCCACGCTCTGCTGAAAGGTATAAAAGGGTACACTTCGAGCCGGAAAAGCTTAGGGGTTTCCTTTTTTTGAAGAAAACGCAGCCGTTCCAACCCATCGCAGGTGTACCCTCCTTTCAGTAAAGCGTTGAGCTCAGCATACCATGATAACGACTGAAAGGCAAGAAAAATGCGGATATTCCTTAAAATCTGCCCGCTGTGCTTGCAAACCGCCCCAATGTGATAAGATGATTCTCGGTTATCAAAATGACCACGACCTGAATACTCCAAACGCAGCGACGGAGAGAGTAGGCAGGCGCACCGCAGCAAAGAGAGAAGCTTCACCGGCTGAGAGGGCTTCCGCGCGGGCGCAGGCTGAAGTTCGCTCCCGAGCGGCCGGCCTGAACGACAGTAGGGCCGGACGGTGCGCCCCGTTACGGCGTTTTGAGCGCCGCACGGCTTGCGAAAGAGCCGGGCGGAAACCGGGTGGTACCGCGGAGCTGTGAATTTTATGAGCTTCGTCCCTTTTGCCGGGCCTTTCAGGAGGCCGGGGCAGGGGACGGAGCTTTTTTGCTGTCCGCTGAACAACACGAATGAGAAGGAGAGAACATCCATGCAAGCAATGATCGACGAGCTGGCAAAGCAGGCCGAAGAGAGCCTGGGCCAGGTCTCTTCCAAAGAAACGCTGGCAACTTTCTGGCAGGAATATCTGAGCAAGAACGGCAAGATCCCCGCCCTGATGAAGAATCTGCGCTCGGTCGCCCCCGAGGAGCGTCCGGCCATGGGCAAGATCATCAACGAACTGAAGACCAGGGTGCAGGCGGAGTATGACGCCGCCGCCGAGCAGGTCAAGCAGGCTGAGCTTGCTGCCCGCAACGCCGCCGAGACGGTGGACATCACCCTGCCCGCCAAGACCCGCGCCGTGGGCGGTCTGCACCCGTTGACCCTCGTGACCAACCAGATCATCGACGTCTTCTCGGGCATGGGCTTTGCGGTGGCAGACGCCCCCGAGATCGAGGACGACGACCACAACTTCACCCGCCTGAACGTCCCGAAGGACCATCCCGCCCGCGATATGCAGGACACTTTCTACCTGTCCGATGAGTTCCTGCTCCGCACCCAGACTTCCGGCGGCCAGATCCGCACCATGGACAGCCAGAAGCCTCCCATCAAGGTGCTCATCCCGGGCCGCGTCTTCCGCTCTGACTCCGACGCTACCCACAGCCCCATGTTCCACCAGATGGAAGGTCTGGTCGTGGATAAGGGCATCACGCTGGGCGATTTGCAGGGCGCGCTGAACACCTTCGTGCAGAAGCTGTTTGGTGCCGACACCCGCACCCGCCTGCGCCCCTCCTACTTTCCCTTCACTGAGCCGAGCGTCGAGGTGGACGTGAGCTGCTTCGAGTGCCACGGCAAGGGCTGCCCCCTGTGCAAGCACACCGGCTGGATCGAGGTGCTGGGCGGCGGCGTCGTCAACCGCAAAGTCCTCGAGAACTGCAACATCGACCCGGACGAGTACTCGGGCTTTGCCTTCGGCATCGGCATCGAGCGCATCGCCATGCTGAAGTACGGCATCAACAACATCGGCCTGATGTTTGAGAACAACCTGCAGTTCCTCAAGCAGTTCCACGAATAATGAGGGGAGAGAGCAAACAATGAAAGTACCTTTCAGTTGGTTAAAAGAACTCGTCGATATTGACGTTACCGCACAGGAGCTTGAAGAGAAGCTTTTCTCCTGCGGCTTTGAGGTCGAGGAGCTGATCCCGCTGGACGCCGGCATCAGCAAGGTCGTCGTGGGTAAAATCGTGGAGATGGAGCCTCAGGAAGGCACCCATCTGACCAAGTGCGTCGTGGACTGCGGCGAGTATGGCCACGACATCCGCATCAGCACCGGTGCGGCGAACATGAAGCTGGGCGACTGCGTGCCTGCCGCTCTGGACGGCTCCACCCTGCCCGGCGGCATCAAGATCAAGGCCCGCAAGATGCAGGGCGTCGAGTCCAACGGCATGCTCTGCTCCGGCGAGGAACTGGGCCTGAACGATGACCTGTTCCCGGGCTCTGAGGTCTACGGCCTGCTCATCCTGCCCGAGGACTCCGTCCCCGGCACCGACATCGCCCCTGTGGTGGGTCTGGATGACTACATCTTCGACATCTCCATCACCGCAAACCGTCCCGACTGCCAGTCTGTGCTGGGCATCGCCCGCGAGGTGGCCGCCATCCTCGGCAAGCCTCTGCACATGCCCGCCATGGACTACAACACCGTCTGCGACGCCGACGAGCCGATCAGCGTGAAGGTGGAGGCTCCGGACCTCTGCCCCCGATACATGGCACACTACGTCCGCAATATCCGGATGAGCGAGTCTCCCCGCTGGATGAAGCGTCATCTGGCTCTGTGCGGCCTGCGCTCCATCAGCAACGTGGTGGACATCACCAACCACACCCTGCTGGAGATGGGCCAGCCCATGCACGCCTTCGACCTGAATAAGGTGGCGGGCCGCAGCATCACCGTCCGCCGCGCTGCGGAGGGCGAGAAGATCACCACCCTCGACGAGAAGGAGTTCACCCTGAACCCCAACAATCTGGTCATCTGCGACGCCGAGAAGCCGGTGGCGCTGGCCGGCATCATGGGCGGCGCAAACTCCGGCATGGACGACACCACCACCAGCCTGCTCTTCGAGTGCGCGACCTTCGCCCGCGACTCCGTCCGTAAGACCAGCCGCGCTCTGGGTCAGAACAACAGCGACTCTTCCGCCCGCTACGAGAAGGGCGTTGACCGCCACTCTCCCGAGCTGGGCCTTGCCCGCGCCCTGCACCTCATCCAGGAGCTGGACTGCGGCGACATCACCACGCTGGAATACGATTTGACCGATGGCCGCCCTCTGGAGCGCAGGCACATCGTCACCACCCCGGCCAAGATCTGCGGCGTGCTGGGCATCACCGTGCCCGACCAGACCATGATCGACATCCTCAAGCGCCTCGAGTTCACCGTGGACGTGCAGGCCGACGGCAGCTGGGACGTCTCTGCACCCCTCTACCGTGAGGATGTGGAGAGCTTCCCCGACCTGGCCGAGGAAGTCATCCGTGAGTACGGCTATGACCACATCGTACCTACCTTCCTGAACACTGCCGCTGTCACCAACGGCGGTCTGAACTATGAGCAGAAGCAGCAGCTCAAGACCAAGCGTCTGCTGGCCGCACAGGGCTTCTATGAGGCTTCCACGCTGGCCTTCTATTCCAACGTCGAGTTCGATATGCTCCATATCCCGGCGGACGACGAGGCCCGCAAGGCCATCCGCATCCTGAACCCCATCAGCGAGAATCTGTCCGTCATGCGCACCCTGCTGGCCCCCTCCATGCTGAACGTCATCGTGGACAACCTGAAGAAGGGCAACGCTGAGGGCCGTCTGTTCGAGATGGCTCCCGTCTACCTTGCCAAGGAGCTGCCCATCAACGAGCATCCCCACGAGCGCCAGACCCTCTGCATCGGTGCCTTCGGCCCCGAAGAGGACTT